>OOCZ01000037.1_pt1 | contig 120249 bp, 115 predicted proteins | sample 1671631 | NCBI WGS metagenome assembly OOCZ01 (sample SAMN06348176, study PRJEB24527) | human gut metagenome | reverse complement strand
GGGGACTGAACGGATATCACCGGAAATGCTGAACGGGTATCCGCCGGAATATGCATAATACTCTTAGGGACATACGCAAACGAATGTATCAGAAAGATCCTAAACAAGGTGCATGGTTTCAAGTTGAAATATTCTTGAAAAACAAGGAACAATATACATTCAACTTCAACTATGATAACCTTGAGCAACTTCCATCTTTTTTTCAGGAGCCTGATTGGTTATTGGGGATGTTTAAGAAATTTCCACGAAGTAAAGAATATACACCTCTTTGGTTAAGGGAAATAGTTGGAAGAAGAAAACTGTATTTGGCTTAGTTTCTGTGGGGATATAAAATAATTTCGCTAACAACGCAGGATAACGGCAAGCCGTTCCCTGCTGAACCATTAATAATAATTAAGTTCGTAACAAGATTCATATATAATCAACTACATATAATACTCAATATGGAAAATATAAAAACAATAGCTTTTAGAGGTAGCAGTGACTTAATAGGTAATTTACAGTTATGTATAGACCATATAAGCTATGCTATACCTAATATTATGAATAGTGTATCGGGTCAATATAATGTTAGATGTGTGTTTGAGAAAGTTGAAAATCAATTAACATTTAGTGATTCTATATTAGGTGAACTGATAAATCAAGAAGTTTTAGGGAAGGTATATATGAACGATAAGTCGGATATAAGATTGTTCTCTTCAAATAGAAATTTACCTGAATATAGAATTAATTTTGATTTACAAGGAGAGTTTAATTTAGGAGTCAAGATTTTCAAAGACAAGCCAGTTCAAACATTACCAGTCATAGATGTTCTTCCAATACCTGTTGAAATCGTCACTATTTACTTTTATTTTTCAGAAACGAAAGTAAATGGGAAATCGGATTCTTTTATATTTGACAAATATTTTGATTCTTATGATTATCTCGGTTTCTGTCTTGTGGACTTACCGAAGATGAATGAAATAATAACTCGAAAGTATGGCAATCAGAAATTGGATTTAATCGACGAATTTTCAAACACAGAGCTAATCGACGAACTATTTGAAGAAGAAATAATCATAATAACTTGGGGCATTCATCCATATTCATATCCAATTTACAGTACTGAAGATACAGACTCTATCCGTCCTTTATTGGGACGGAAGTTCAGCCAAGAAGGTTGCTTTCGCATAAAAGAAGACATAAAAGAATTGAGCTTAATTCCAGGATATGCACTAAGAAAGTGGCCGGAATTTACACAAAAAGAATGGACAAAAATTTCATTATATGGCAAAGGTGAAATAGTACACTTAACCCCTTATATTCTTGAAGATTCTGAATTTGAAACAGTATCAGTTTCATTCTTAATTCATAGAAGTAAGGGGGATTTGAGAGAGAGTATTCCTCTACTGAATGTGAATCTTTTATACGAATAACAACATTGAAAATCGTAGTTGTTGGATTATTATTAATATGCCAAGTTAGCTGCTAACGCAGCTCCTTGTCAAGCCATTAACATCAAAAATAGTGTACCATATATGGAAACAAGAGATAAACTTTTTACAGAAAAGCAATATTTAGATCAACTGACTAAATATTCACGGAGAAGTAGACAACTGGAAAATAGTATTGATGAACTTCTTAAAGCAGAAAAAGAACATGTTCAGTTATATTCGGTGCCGAACAGAGAAGTTCTTCATAATAAATACGATACACTTTTTGGATGTAAACTAAATTCTTTTGTGACAAAATATTCAATGGGAGAAGATGTGGTAAAACTAAGAAGTGATTATGATGATTTAGTAAAAATATTAAAAGATAATTGGACTATTACAGGTGGATATGTACAGATGTTATGGATGTTATCTATAGGGATAATGTTAGATACAGATGAACGTAATATGAGGATATTGTCAAACATGATTGATAATGAAAATGTGAGTGATGCCTTGTATGACTTTTTAATAAAATACAGATTAACCGATTGGGAAAGATGTTCCGACACAGTATTGTTTCCAGTTCCTTATCAAAGTATATTGTCTATAATTTCCAACAACAATCAAAGTAAAGAATTGACCCTTCAGAGATTAGAGAAGTATCTTAAAAAGGAATGGTATCGAGGTCATTCTGATTGCGCTTGGCATAACGATCATAAATATGGTATCATACATAACGGCTATTGGAGTTTTGACAGCGGTGCATTGGTCAAGGTCCTAGGACTGGATGACAGCAGCCTGAAAGGGTTGCCATATTATCCATACGATATGGTACATTGGAACGACAACATAAAATAAAGATAAGTATGAGTTACTCTGTTTGTGCATATTTGACAGAAGCCGATAAGGTAAAGTCTGTTTATGGAGCTCGTGATAATCTGCTGCTTAACCAAATAAAGGCAGCACTGAAGCCGGGACTTGACAGTTTGAACGATTATTTCAGCGATAGTCTGAACACGGATATGGATGCTTATGCTGTATTGGCTGATATTGTGAACGGAGAAGTCCGTTATCCCGAAATCGCTTCCATGTACGGGTATGTATATGAAAAGATTTGCAATCATTTCGGAACGCAAATCTATTGTGCGGAAAACCTTTGGCAACTGGATAGCCAAAGCACATTCATCCCTATTCCATTGAGTGATGATTTTCCCTATATCATTAGCATACCTGTTTCTGAATTGGAGAGCAAGAGGATGGAATACAATTCGCTGGAAGAAGGCAATGGTATCGGCGATTACGACTATGAGCAGGAAATGGACGATTTGAACTTCATTTTCGATGAAGCCGTTGAAGCACAAAAGGACCTTGTGATTATGGTGTATTAATATGGTACACTGGAATGGAAATTAAATATGATGTTAACGAAGCAGGATAACGGACAAGCCGTTCCCTGCTTAACCATTAACAAAACAGAAAGTCTATGAACAAAGAATACTATGTATCAGAAGTAGAGGACAAAAGTTCTGTTGAGTATAGTAAAAAGAGGAGTGCTTAAACACCATGTAAACAGTATTAAATTATGATTGGTATGAGTTGTATGTTCAATCTTTCTGAACCTTTGGTCATTCCACGAAAGAAAATCAGTACATTTATGGAAGCCGGGTTGTGTATTGTTTATATATGGATCTGTTGGGACATGCTGTCCGAAAGACTGATTTTCTGGATTCCTGTAGGCCTTTTTCTTTATTTATTGGTGAAGGGTATCCGACATTGGCACTGTGTCATCCAAATCAGTGAACAGGGTATCACTACTCCCAAAGGAAAGGTGTTGCTTTGGAATAAAATCTTGTATTGCCAGTATGTGGTAGTATATGGTAGATATTCACATGTAGAACTGTTTCTCCGTACTAGCCAGAACTACAACGAGACAATCCATTTGAATGATTATCTCTGTAACTATCGGGAGTTGAGGGCTGCCATTGCATTTTACTCCAGAGGGAAGGTGGAATTGGAAAGTAAAGAAAAATTTTAATACGAAATTGCATTACAGGAATCATATTTTCAATTCTGGGTAATTGACAGTGTTTTGTTCATAGACCTAACCCATATTAGAATGGGGGATAATATTTTGCCAACAAAACAGAAACAACAGTTAAACGCTGTTTTTCACAAAACCATTATAAACAATAAAACGAATTTTTATGGAAGATTCTAATATCCTAAAGAGACTTGACAATGATAAGCTAATAGATGTTGTGAAAAATTATAAGCGATACGGTTATGATGCTGAAATTCGCGATTATGCTATTAAGCTATTGGAAGAAAGAGGCTGGAGTATAGAAGATTTGAAGACATTTGGTTACTGGGAAAATTCCAATTACGAAGAAGCATTGATGCAATACAAAGCTTACTGTAGAAATTCACTGATAGCTGTCTGTGTCTTGATATTAAGTCTTTGTATGCTGGCACCTATCTATCTTGTATTTGTATTTATGGCCTATCGGAATGTATGTAAGTTTTATCAGGCATTAGGGAGAAAGGAAGAAGCCACATTCTCCTTTGACTTGTGTTGGCATGTTTTGTTGTTCTTCTACCTAAAAGAGAAAATGAAAGAGGAGCTGAAAGGAATAAGATAAGTTTATAATAAGTCGAGAGACAACTTAATATAAACCATTATAATCTTCAAATTATGCGATTAAGCAGTAGGAAAATAATACTTTATACAGGAACAACCGTTCTGCTGATTATGATAATTGCCACTCGCTGTCTTGATTTTTTCTTCTTTTTTAATGAGGATAATAGAAGATATACAATAGGTACGTTTTCTGGCATAGGACATTATCGTGGTACAATCTATAAGTTTGATTACAAAGTAGGTGATTCTATTTTTATTGTTGATACAAGGTTTGGACTGCATGATAAAGATTTGAATAATCTCAGATTGGTTGTCAAATATTCAAAAAGATGGACTGAACATTCAGAACTACTTGTAGAGGTTGTTCCTAAATGGGTACTTGCACCACCCAAAGACGGATGGAAACAGTTCCCTCCAGACATAAACTGGAAGGGTGCGGAACTTGATACCGTCTATATGAAGAAGATGAATTTAGAAATACCGTAATTTGATGAGAATAAAAATAGAATGTTAACAAGGTCGAGATAACAGCTAAACGCTGTTGCTCACCAAACCATTATCAATAAAATGAATATGAAACATTTGAAGAAGTTTTGCATATATTTTATTGCGGTTTTTACCATCGCCGAGCTATGTGGCTTCACAGGACTTGTTATTAAGGAAGTGGACAAAGGCACGTTCTATAATCTGGCCACAAAAGAAGCACTTGACTTTTGTGTGCAGTTGGGACTGGCAGCATTTACATCACTGATTCCATACAGTCTAAGCGTTGCAACCTTTCTGGTATTCTGGGCTATGGACAGAGAAAAGTGGACGAGCTTTTTCCGTACATTGGCAATCGGGCTGGTTCTTGTCCTGCCTTTGTCGGCAATGACCTATTATTATGACTGGTTTGTGCGTCCACAGATGATGGTCATATCCGTCATAAAAAAAGTTGAAATGAAACAGAGCTATCCCCAGTCACTGGCAGACAAGTACGATGTAAGCATGGAACAGATATTGAACAAAAAGCCTATGTCTATGTCCAAAACTAAGCTGATAACCCAGATAGATTCTCTTGAAACATCTTTTCAGGGTGATATTGACACATGCGGACTGCTGCTCTCAATACTTCCGGACACCCTGGCATCGAAAGCCTATGACAGCTACAGATTGAAAGAAATTGGAGTTGAATATCAATATGCTGTTCATCCTGCTGCCAATGAAGACAGTTTGATGTTTATAGCACATTCAGAATTGTACCAGCACGCAATCGGTACATGGGAAACGTCAAACGAACTGCAACGTCATAAACAAGAATATTTTGGCAGGACGTTCAATACCGGGTGTATATACATCGGTTATATCCTGTTTGCCTTCTTGGGCTATCTGCTACGCTACAAGCCTATAAAGAAAATATTGGCTGTCTTTGCAATACTGATTGTAGCTGCCTGGATTTATCGTGAAATAAATTCTATTGTTCAAGGATATGCAAAAACACTCAATACGGAATCCCATCAAATTGTGGTCGATACTTATAAAGAGATAGATGGGATAAGGGAAAGCAAAGAGCGGTAAATGAATACAGGCACACAATTAGAATAATTGTCTTAACTACAATATACTAAAACCATTAGATTAAATAATAAAAAAGATACAATACTGATAACAACGCAGGATAACGGCAAACCGTTTCCTGCTGAACCATTAAAGGTATGAGGAAATTATTAGAGAAATATTACAATATCAATTATTACTGCACTTATAAGCTGCTGTTCTTTATTTTCGAGAGAATACTAAATCCTTTCTATTGGCTAAACTTTTTGAAATGGAACAACGGCTACATAAAACGGGGTATTTTGATAGCTAAGAAACAAGAAGCAGCCGAAATGTATAAAGGCATCAATGGCTCTATCTGCATTTGGGCGACTAACACCCCATGTATCATCAGCCTTTGGATGCTATGCTTTGCCTGTCTTGCCAGTATCAAGATTTTTAAGGTGAAATTATTGAGCATTTTGGAAATAATTTTTGGAAACATTTTTCTCTGTATTTTGTGTTTTACAATCATCGTGTTGTTCTTGTATTATGTCAATCGTATATTCTTATTCAAGAACGACAAATACAGGAAATATTTCGCCGAGTTTGACAAAAAGAGAAAGTATCTGTTCTATTACAGTATATATGTCGTTTCTCTGATTATCCAGTTTGCAACGTTCTATATATTACTCAAAAGTGTATAAGATAACAAGGTAGATTACACAGCAAGATGCTGTCCTTCACCTAACAACTATAACAGATAAAAAGACAACAATATGAAGTATTTATTTTTGAATATCGTTTTTATGGTACTATCAATCCAAGACTGTACAGCTATTTTTACTTCCAAACAAGTCAATATACCAATAGATAATATTGATGGGATGTTTCTTGATAGAAATGATGATAACTATGTCAATGGATTTGCTGTTGATTCTTTGGAAAACTTCTATTTCTGTTGTGGCAAGGAAGAGCATTATGTCTCTTGTTTCTCTTCAGAAGGAGAAAAAAGATTCTCCCAGAAACTTCCCTTTTTATCGCTGGGACCAATGTTTTTAAAACACAATTATTTATATCTTTATACCATTTGCGGCAAGAAAAGCATCCTAAAACAATATAGCGTAAAACCATCATCCATATTATTATCTAAAAGTATAGATATTATATCAAAAGAAAGAATCAACAGCATACTATTCAGAGATTCTTCCTTTGTCATTGAATTATTGGAAACCGAAGAATTTGATAACCGTGTACATTTAAAGAGCAAATATCAGCTTTTTGATTTTCCGTGCCAATACAGACAAAATGTAAACAACCCCTATAATCTGCCACAGTCAATCTTTAAGGAGGAAGACTTAGGCCTGCATCAGTTTATAGGCATATATAAACAATACTATGTCTTTTATAGTGTGTCAGATTCTAAAACCTGTGTCTTATCCATAAGAAATCATCAGGGGAAAATAATTGCTTCCAAGAATCTGTCAATGGATTTTTTAGGAAACATGCTTAACAGTTCCTATTCCGGAAACCCTGAGGAACATAAACAAATAAGGAATGGCAGATTATACATATTAGGAAATAAGGAAGGAAACCTGATTATAACGATATTCCCTTTGGAAGAGTTATTCAAAGAGTTTTAAATTAACAAGCCTTTATAAATCGAGTCACAATGAAAATCAAGGAATACGATACCAATGAGTTGCTGATGATAGCCCACAATGTTACCGGAGAATATCCGGAAAAGAAGGTCAGGCAGGCGAAAGAGGAACAAAAACTGTATTTCACTTATAAGAACATACACCCCATTTCTACAATACAATAAAACCGAGCATTGATTTTTATCAGGATTTGGAACAATAGTCCAGCGACTCCACGCTACTTTTGCCGGAAAACCATTATAAACCATTAAAACAGAGAAAGATGAAGCTGAGAATTACAGAAGCGGTGCTTGCGGAGGCATACAGGGCAAAAGTGTGCAGGGAACGGATGGAAGAACTGGCGGAGAGCATACGGAAGTCGGTGAAGGAACGGCACTCGCTGCCGAAGATGAGAATACGGCTGGCGGAGTACGGCAATGACACGGAGCTGATGCTGGCGGCAGTGAGCGCACTGCGGAAGGATAAGGAAGCACCGTCGGCAAGGGACAGGGATTTCAGGGCATGGATGCTCATGCTGTGCCGCTCACGCGAGCATGAAGTGATCTGCTACATGTGCAATGAACTGACGGATGCATGGGAACGGAAATACCGGACACGGGAAATGCTGGTGCTATGCGACGTGCTGCATACACTGAAAGGACATGCACGTACGAACGAGATGACTAACAGGGTATGCGACTATTTCTTCAGGGAAAGACGCAACAAGCTGTATGGCAAGACTTTCCGCATAGAGAGAAAGGATATGGCATACGCCGAGAGCAGGCTGCCGGAACTGGACAAGGCGGTATTCCGCATGACAGTGAACCACTACAGCCACCGCACATTCGTGGCGGAAGAACTTGCCGGACTGTGCGGCATGGGCTATTCGCTGATGCGGCGCAAGTTCAAAACATACTACGGCACGGGGCCATCGGAGTGGCTGCGCCGGGAGCGGATAAGGCGCATAGAGGAGGATATGGAATACCGGGTGGAACTGCCGCTGAAGGAAGTGGCCGAGCGCAACGCCTTCGGCTCGGCAAGCAATTTTGCGGACTTCTGCCAGAAGCAGACCGGAATGAGTCCGTGCGAACTGAAAGCCATAGGATATGAGAAATGGGAGAAGCGCAGGATGGATTTCTGGAACCAATAAAAACGCGCACTGATTATTGTCAGGATCTGGAACATCCCTTCGGGAAGGTTCCACTAACTTACCGCCTAAAAAACAATCCGAAAATACATGAACAACAATACATTTTCAAGATGGAAGGAATCCCTCCACCTGAAAATCCTGTCGGGCTATCTCATACTGGGACTGCTCGTACTGGGCATTATCACAGCTGTATGGTACGAAAAGCAGGTATTTGAGCAGGCGGAGGCTGAGGAACGCAGCTTGCTCATGCAGCGTACCGCCGCCAGCGAAGCATACCGGGGACTGATCACACTGTTTCTGGACAATGACCGCGCGATGCTGTGGGATGACTCGGACATGGATACATACGACCGGCGGGAATCGCACACGATGGAGGTGATAGACCGACTGAAAGGCTACTACGGAGAACCGGCGCAGACGGCAAGGATAGACACGGTAGTAAGGCTGCTGCACGAGAAACGCAGGCTGATCGGGCGGATGGTGGATATGCCGACCACGGCATTCCGCATGGACAGTCTGCTGGAACGCCACCTGCCCGGACTGGAGCAGACGGCATCGGTACGGACAACGACAGTGACGGAACGCACCGAACCGGAAGAGGAAAAGAAACGGGGCGGGCTGTTCGGCCTGTTCCGCAAGAAAAAGAAAGAAGAACCGGCACGCACGACCACACGGGTGAGCACGACGCCCAACACCCGGCACATTGCGGAGATGCGTCGGTTTGAGGAAGAGATGCGTACGGCACTGGCAGAGCAGGAACAGGCATTCTCCCATCTGTCGGACTCACTGAAAATACGCAACAGCATACTGAACCGGAACCTTTCGCGGCTGATACGGGAAATCGGACAGGACGAGACGGAACGCATGGAAGAAAGGCACATGCGGGTGGCGGAACTGAGAGAGACGGCATTCGCACTGATATGCTACATATCGGCGGCAGGTGTCCTGTGTGCGGTGCTGCTGTATGCAGTAGTCCATAGGGACATCCGCCGCCGCACCAGAGACAGGAAACAGCGGGAGGAACTGATAGAGAGCCTGCGCCGGTCGGTCCGGGAGAATGAAGAGCTGATAAAAAGCAGACAGAACATCATGCAGACGGTGACGCACGACCTGCGCTCACCGCTGACCGCCATCCGCGGCAATGCGGAACTGATACTGAAGGACGGGAACCGGGAGACAACGGCGCTGCACGCGGAGCATATACGGCAGTCGGCAGAGCGTATGGGGGCACTGATGGAGAACCTGCTGGACTACTACCGCATAGACAACGGAAAGGAGACCGTCAGGGTGAAGCCGTTCAGACTGGCGGGAGTGGCGGAAACGCTGGAAACGGAGTTTGCCGCACGGATGGAAGAGAAACGGCTGGAGTTCAGGGTGAACAACGCCGCTGACGAGGTGGTCATGGGCGACAGGAACCTGATACTGCGTATCGGCAGCAACCTGCTGTCGAACGCACTGAAGTTTACGGAACGCGGGGGCGTGACACTGACCGCCCTGTATGCCGGAGGGAAATTCACGCTTGCGGTGGAAGATACCGGAGGAGGAATAGACAAGGACAAACGGGAACAGATATTCAAGCCGTTCGAGCGGCTGAGCAATGCCGCCACGCAGGACGGCTTCGGGCTGGGACTGTCGATAGTGAAAAGCCTTGCGGAACTGATGGAGGGCAGCATATCGGTGGAGAACATACGGAACACGGGCAGCCGCTTCAGCGTGGTGCTGCCGCTGCCCCAGGCGGAGAAAGCCGATGAGACAGACCGCAAGGCAGCAGCGAAGCGGACAAGACTGGGCGGATGTTCGGTGTTGTCGCTGGACAACGACAGCATCATACTGGGGATGATACACGACATATTCGTGCAGAACGGGGTGCACTGCGACACCTGCACGAGCACGGGGGAAATGGCGGAGAAGCTGCGCGAGGGACACTATGACCTGCTGACCACGGACCTGAAGATGCAGGACGCAAGCGGCTACGAGGTGCTGGAACTGCTCCGCACGTCGGACATAGGCAACTCACGCACCATCCCCGTGATGGTGGTGACCGGCTCGAAAAGCATCACGAAAGAGGAGCTGGCAGGTGCGGGCTTCGGCTCGGTGCTGTACAAGCCGTTCTCCATCGACGAACTGCTGGCAGCCGCGGAAGAATGTATCGGCGAGGACAGTACCCCACGCATAGACCTCGGCCCGCTGTTCGCATACGGCGACAAGAGGCAGAGGCTGGAATGTCTGGTCAGGGAAACGGAGAAGGAAATGGCCGCCATACGGGAGGAAGCGGAAAGGTGTGACAGGGACAGGCTGGACTACTGGGTACACCATATCCGCAGCTCGTGGATGCTGATACATGCCGAAGGACCGCTGCAGGAGCTGTATGACGTGCTCCACGGAAACGGGACGGCAGAAGAAATCAGGGAGTATGCCGGAAAAGTAACCGGTCAGGGCGAAACCATCATCCGGCTCGCCCGAAAGGAAATGGAGAGAACGGTATGGGAAGAATAATAGTGATAGAAGACAATCCGGTATTCCGCGACCATGTCTGCGGAATGCTGGAGAAGGCAGGCTACGAGACCCGCACGGCATACGACTGCGCCGGGGCACGGAGGCTGCTGGCAGAACTGGACGAAGAGGACATCATCCTGTCGGACCTGCGTCTGCCTGACGGAGAATGTACGGAAGTGCTGGAGCGGATGCGGGAAGCAGGTATCAGAAACCCGTTTGTCATCATGACCGACTATGCGCAGGTCGCGTCGGCGGTCAGCTCCATGAGGCTGGGAGCCGAGGACTATATCCCCAAGACCCTGCTGCAGGAAAAGCTGCTTCCGAGGATAAGGGAGCTGGTACGCAAAACGGAAAGAAGGCATACCATGCCCATACTGGAACGCAGAAGTGCCGCATTCCGGACCATCGACCGGCGCATCTCACTGGTAGCCCCGACGGACATAGGGGTGCTGATACTTGGAGAGAACGGCACGGGCAAGGAACACATTGCAGAAAAGATACATGCGCAGAGTACCCGACAGAAAGGTCCGTTTGTCGCGATAGACTGCGGCATGCTGACACGGGAGCTGGCGGCATCCGAACTGTTCGGATACGAGAAAGGCGCGTTTACGGGAGCCACAACCGGAAAGAAGGGCTGCATGGCAGAGGCTGACGGCGGCACGCTGTTTCTGGACGAGGTGGGCAACCTGCCCGCTGAGGTACAGCAGAAATTGCTACGTGCGCTGCAGACCAAATGCTACCGTCCGACGGGCTGCACCCGCGAACGGAAAGCGGACGTGCGCATCGTGGCGGCTACCAACGAGAATCTGGAGAAGGCAGTGGAGGAAGGACGTTTCCGGCGGGACCTGTATCACCGCCTGAAGGAGTTCGTCATCAAGATACCGCCGCTGCGGGAGTGCCGGGAGGACATACTGCCCCTTGCGGAGTTTTTCCGGGAGCTTGCCAACGAGGAACTGGGACGGCATACGGAAGGATTCGACAAGGAGGCGGAAAAGGAACTCATGAGGCGGATGTGGGCAGGAAATGTGAGGGAACTGAAACAGACGGTGCGTTCCGCCGTCCTGCTGACGGAAGGAAGGCTGATAGGAGCCGACAGACTGGAAGTGGAAAGTACGGCACAGGCAGGCAGCTCCCTGCTGCTGAAAGACGGGAATGAGGAAAGGGAACGCATCGTGCGGGCACTGGCACAGGCGGACGGGAACCGCGAAGTGACTGCCGGACTGCTGGGTATCAGCCGCACGACCCTGTACAACAAGATGAAAGAATACGGTATCATGCAGAAAAAGAGCGAAAAATGAGAATTATCTCAATGAAAAAAACTATATTTGCATGAAGATAGGACAAAACGGCACATACAAACATGTTTTGGATGTGCTGATGGAAAACACCCCGCCAACGGGTGGTGACGTTCGGAAAATGAACGCCCGGGGCGTTCAAAAAGTGAACGTACGTTCAGATTCTGAACAAAAAATGAGGCGTCGGGAAAAGCTCCAAAAAATATTTTCAGCAAATATTTCGCTGAATATCAGTGTGATATATCCATACTTAAAGAAAAACACTCCCGCAGGACCGCTATTTGTCCCATAGTTTTATGTGCGCACACTTCAAACCAAGTGTAATAACATAAAACTGAAAGAGATATGAAATACCTCATATTGACAGAAACCGAATTTTTCGGTCTTATAGACGGGAACGATGAAACAGTTAATCTGAATGCCGCATACAACCGTTTTGTTAGGGCGGTTGTGGAACTGATGCATGACGGCGATACGGACGGGGCGAAGATTGCGCTGGCGTATGCCGAAAACGAACTGCAATACCACCACACGCAGTACATTGCGGGTGTGAGAAGCCATACCGCCCTGTTTGTCCGTAAAGCCCTGTCTTTCATACGTAAGATGCAGAAACATATCCCTTCCAACCGCCCGCAGGTGTCGCCACTATCCACAACCATCCACTCCGAATGTGAAAAGAGAAATAAAGACACAGGCAATATTCCTGCCATGCGTTGGACGGGCAGTATGGCTGAGTTGGTGGAACTGATTTACGGGCTGGATTCCATGAAGCTGGTAAACGCGGGTGAACCGGGCATCAAGGAACTGCTGGAAGGTTTCTGCAAGGTGTTCGGCATGGAAATAAAGGAAAGCCAGTGCTACAACACCTATGCGGACATCAAGCGGCGGAAAAACGATAGCCGCACCTATTTCTTCGACAAGGCTGCGGAGAAGCTGAACCGCAGGATGCAGGAGGATGAGGAACGGGAACGGATGCGGAAAAGATAACGAGAAAATGAGGCATGGGTGTCATAGTCTGCGAAAAATTGCTTACCTTTGCAGAAACAATTATAATACAATAGATTATGGCATTAGAAATTAAACCTATTCCGGTACTTCGCGGCAAGGCGGCGGAGCGTTTCGTGGAAGAAGCGGACAGGAACGCCAGAGAAAGGCGCGGTTCCATAGACTTCACGAAGCAGGTGGAAAAGATGCGTGCTATCCTGAAACGCTCCAGACTGTACAATATAGATAAGGAGGGATAGGACGGTATGCTGGAGTATTGTGAGTTCTGTGAGCTGAATGAAGACGTGCTGCGCGAATGCGGCGGCTTCTTGTGCAAGGACAGGGATATAACCGAGTTCTTCACGAGAGAGTATGCGGATTATGCCTACCAGCTTTTGGGAAAGTCCTACTGCTTCGTGGAGCAAGACAAGCATCGCATCGTCGGAGCTTTCACCGTAGCCAATTCGAGTATCCGTGCAGACCTGCTCCCGAGCAGCCGGCGTAACAGGCTCAACCGTAACATCCCCAACGAGAAACGCCGTCCCCAATATCCTGCGGTGCTGGTGGGGCAGCTTGCCGTCAGTGACGGCTATATGGGACAGCATATCGGCGATGAGATACTGGATGCCATCAAGTCATGGTTCATCGAGCCATTGAACAAAACCGGATGCCGCTATATAGTGGTGGATGCCCTGAACAATCCGAAGATATTTGATTTTTATCAGCGGAACGGCTTCAAGTTCCTGTTTTCCACAGAGGAAGAGGAATGGACTTTCCTGCACGGCAGGAGAACGGCAGAAGAACAATCAGTCATGCAGCCCATGCACACCCGGCTGATGTATTTCGACCTGATACTGCTGCGAACACAATAAACATAATGATATAGAAAAGAAAATCCGTAATCCGGCTGAATGTTCAACCGTGTTACGGATTTTCCTTTTTTCGTCTGCGACGCGTTACTTGTTCTGCAAGAGGTATTGCAGTTCGGGGTCGGACTGTATGCGCTGCAACTCGTCGGCGACAATCTGCCGGACCTCGGCACGGATGCGGTTGTAGTTCTCCTGAATCATCTCCTTCATGCGGTCGTTGCCGCCGGCATCGGTAAAGTCCGTGATGACGGGAATAGGCTTGTAAGCCTGTTCCTCACGCTTGACCTTCTCGGCATCGACTACAATCTCGCAATGGAAAATCTTCTGTTCAATGCGCTCGCTGAAATTGTCGGCAACCGCCCCCACGAACATGCCCTGCGTGAGCGTGGAAATCTTGCTCGCCGGGATAAGGCTCTCCATCTGCGTGTTGATGGAGGTGGACTTGTCCTCGCGGTTGATGGTGATGCTCTGCCGCTTCTGCAAGATTTTTCCGAAACGTTCGGACAGGTTCTTGGCAGTCTCACCCACGACCTGCCCGGAAAAGATGTTGCCGACGGTGTTCATCACCACAGCGGCTTCCTTGTCGCCGTAGTCGCGCTTGAGCTGCGAAAAGTCCTGAAAGCCCAGCAGGGTGGAAACCTTGTTGCTCCGGGCGGTGGCAATCAGGTTGTCCAGCCCCTTGAAGTAAATCGTGGGCAGCTCGTCGATGATGATGGAGGACTTGAGTCTGCCCTTCTTGTTCACGAGCTTGACGATGCGCGAGTTGTACAGCCCCAATGCCGCCCCGTAGATGTTCTGGCGGTCGGGATTGTTGCCGACACAGAGAATCTTCGGCTCGTCGGGGTTGTTTATGTCGAGCGTGAACTCGCTGTCGGACATGACCCAGTAGAGCTGCGGGGAAATCATGCGCGAGAGCGGAATCTTCGCCGAGGCTATCTGCCCGGCGAGCTGCTCCATCGCTCCGCCCTGCCATGCGTCCATGAACGGGGAAAGGTAGTTCTCCAGTTCGGGATAGCTGGTCAGCATGGGAAACACGTCCTCGTAACGGCGGTTGAGCAGTTCGATGGCATGGGGAAAGGTGCAATACTTTCCGTCCTGATAGATGCGCAAAAACCATATCACTGCGGCGAACAGGATAATCGGCGACTCCACGAAGAAGTCGCCTTGTTTCTGCACCCACGTCTTGTTCAAATTGAGCATTATCGTGTAGGCACTCTCGTAGGCATCGGTGATGTCCTCCATGAAATCCGGATGGATTGGATTGCAGCGGTGCGAACGGCGCGGGTCGTCGAAGTTGATCACGTAGAACTTCGGCCTGACCTTGTATCCGTCCGGATGATTCAACAGGTGGTTGTAGGCGATGGTGGACAAGTCGCTGAATTTGAAGTCATAGATATAGAGTGCGAAACCCTTTTCAATCTGTTGCTTGATGAAAGAATTTACCACAGCATACGACTTGCCGCTACCCGGCGTACCCAGCACGATGGAAGCACGGAACGGGTTTACCACGTTGATAAATCCGTCGTTCCACTTCTTCTTGTAATAAAAGCGGGTGGGCAGATTGACGGAATACTCGTTCTCCATGAGGCGGGTTTCCTGCATGAAGCTCTCGTTTTCCACATTGAACACGTCTTCCATAAGGTTGGTACGCAAGAGGCGGCTCATCCATGTGCCTGCCATAAGCAGGCAGACATAGCCCGCCGCCATCGAAGCGGTGTAAAAACCGGCGACCGCCTCCACCGGGAGCGGCAGGGACAATATCCACCAGTTCAGAAAGAACAGCACAAGCCCGGCGGCAAGCACTGCCCAAATCCTGCGCCAAGTGATTTTCTGCTCCTTGACACCCTTCGTGCCGAGGCACGAGAGCGCGAGCAGCAGAAGGGCAAAGAGTTTCGTGTAGAGAATGTGATGGAACAGCCCGGCAGTGCGGTTGAAGTTCATCAGCACCCTGTCCACGACACCGATTTCGATGCCCCACAGCCTTACGGCTTCATAACAATACCAGTAGAGGTGGATGACCACCAGAATAATGCTCACGGCACGGAGAAAGTCCATGATTTTCGCCAGTGCCCTCAAATCGTCTTCCTGTTGTGACATAATCTGTTTCTGTTTTTAAGTGTGAATGACTGAATTATAATCCCTGTCCCTTGCGGCGTTTCTTCCGCCTGCGCTTGAGGTCGCGCTCGAAGGCGGCTTCCTCCGCCTGTGCGCCCGAAGCGTCGCCACCGAGCAAGCCCAAGCCGGAGGAATACCCCTCGTCGCGTTCCACGACGGGACGGTCTTCGGGCTGCTGCACGTCCACCGCAACAGTGAAAGGCATGGGCGGAGTACCGGCATACGGCAGGGTGAAATGCTCCTGCAAGGCGTTGGCGGAAAACTCCTTGCCCAAACGCGAGCCGTTGAGAACACAGCCCGTGCGGTGGTCGATGAAGGTTGCCCCGTAGATGCGCCCCTCGTCGGTGTAGCGGAACACCACATCCACGCCTTTCGCTTTGAGGAGGGCGACAAACTCCTCGCGGCGGTATGTCCGGGCAAGGGCGGCGGCGACGGTACGGCGGGTCGTCTCCGCCAGACGCCTGTCGCGGATCTGCCCTTTGGAAAATTCGAACCTGCGCTGCACGGCTTCGTAGCCGACGGACTTGCCGATGCGGGAAGCCTTGAAAGGATTACCGGTCTTGTTCCCGGCACCGTTGGTGGCGGATGAGTTGTCGGGCGATAGCGGAAAATAGACCAGCCCGTGATACTCGCGCCCGTCCACCATGCCGCGGGCTTCCTCCACGGTGACGTTGTAGAGCGAGAGCAGGGCACGGTATTCGCCCATTGTCCGGAACTTGTAGGTTGCCATGACCGCCTTTACGACATTCGAGACCTGCCGCTTCACGTCGCCCTGCGATACGTCCACCCTGCGGAGCGGGTTGTCGGTACGAAGCTGGCAGCGGTTAGCCGGGTGCAGCCCGTACTTCTTTTCCAGCTCGGAGGTGATGCGCTTGCTGCGACGGTGGATGAAGTCACGGTTAAGCCGCCTGCCCCGTTCGTCCACATTGACGGAAACGATGTGCAGGTGGTGGCGGCTGATGTCCTCGTGCTTAAAGACAAGGTAAGGCTGGTCGCCGTAACCCAGCCTGTCGAGATACTCGCGTGCGAGCTGTTCCAGCTCCGTGTCGGTCAGGCGGTCGTCGGGATGCGGATTGAGCGAAATATGGATGACCCTGTTGCGCGTGCGCACCTGCTCCGGCATGAACCGCTTGAAATCCTGTTCGGTACGTGCCACGTCCACCCGTCCGCTGCCGTCGTCGAAGACCCTGTTCACGGCAAGGAGCCTGCCTTCGCCCTCGTTCACCTTCAGACCGTTGTAGGCGAGTGCGCCGTACAACGATGTCCCCATGCTTATCTTCGCGACCATCTCTCCTCAAACTCCCTTGAAAGTTCCACGACCTGCCGCGTCAGGGCGACCAGTTCCTCCGTGCATTTTTCCAGACGGTAGAGCAATGCCATCGCCTTCTTTTCCGAGAAATGGCAGCGAAGCTCCCTGACCGTCTGGTTGTAGTTGTTGCCGACCATGCGGTACTGCGCATGGAAAGCGGAAAGCTTCGTGCAGTAGTCCAGCAGCGTCCTGTCCGTGACCAGCACACGGAAGGGTTGCCCGAAGAAGTGCGCTTTCAGGAACACCGCCCTCGCGTACACGCCGGATTTCTCATACATGGCGAGAAACTTCTGCCATTCCTCATTGTCGAAGCGCACCATCACGCAGTGCGACTTGCGGCTCTCTTTCGGATGCCGCCCCCATTTGAGGGACGCTTCATCCACGTTCTTTTTCTTGTTCATCTTTATTATGGATTTAGTGGTTCGTTTCACGGCACAAGCGCAGCTTCCGGCACGCATACCGCAGGTAGGAAACAGGCTTCCCGACTTCGGAGGGAAAGCCCTCCCCCGCAAGGGGCAAGGTCGTTTCCGGGAGTAACCGGAAACCCTTTGAGTAACTCAAAGGACACCTTGCTGTGTCTTTAAGGACACAAGAATCCGTACACGACGGATTGGGGATAGACCTGCCTGTTACCAACCCCAAAGGTATCGGGCGACCGATACCTTCCTGCTGCCCAAAAGAAGGACGGAGCCGGGGTGCGGTGTGCGCATCGGGAGCGTTGCCCTGCCGCTTGGGTGCAAAGGTACGGGGTAAAAATGCACTGGGAAGGGGCTGAAGTACGCCACAAGCTACCGGAACGAAGCCAAATGCTGCCACGCAAGGGGGAAACGATACAGACCGGCGGATTTGTATATTCCTTTGCGGACAGAAACGATGAAGCAACAAGGCAAATAAATGAACATGGACGGAAACAGACATTTGAAAAGGCAAGTCCGCACGGACGGACAGACACACAGCTCCGCTGACGTACTGACATACATACGTACTGATGCATTGACGTACATACGTGCTGACGTATTGACGTATCGGCGTACGACCGCACACCGGTGGGGAACCAAACCAAGACCTCCGTAAAAATGCGGGTATGCAAGAAAGTGCGTCTGCGCATATATGCGGAAGCGGAGAAACGAACAGGCGGGGAAACACACCGCCACAGTCATAAACCAACAACGATTAAAACATACAGAAAAATGAACAAGGAAACATTCGTTGCATTCGCAACACAGAAAGGCGGGGTCGGCAAATCGACCGTTACCGCGCTCGTAGCCAACTATATCCACAACGTGATGGGGATTGACGTCGCCGTGATAGACTGCGACGAGCCGCAGCACAGCATCGCCGGGCTGCGCGACAAGGAAACGGCACTCATCGAAAAGAACGACAGCCTGAAGTCCGTCGCTTATGAACATTTCCGCAAGTCGGGACGCAAGGGATTCCCCATTGTCCGAAGCAACGCCGTGCAAGCGTTGGACGATGCGGACAGCCTGCTCTCGGAGAAAGGGTACCGGCCGGAAATCGTGTTCTTCGACCTGCCCGGCACGCTGAAAAGCGACGGGGTGATAAAGACGCTGTCGCAGATGGACTACATCTTCACGCCCGTCAGCGCCGACCGCTTCGTGGTGGAAAGCGCGTTGCAGTTCGTAATGATGTTCAACGACAACCTCGTCACCACCGGGCTTGCCAAGACAAAGGACATCTCCCTGTTCTGGACGATGGTGGACGGACGGGAGAAAACCGGGCTGTACGACCTGTACGGCAAACTGTTCGCCGAAAACAACTTCCGTGTCCTTGACACGAGGCTACCCGACAGCAAGCGTTTCCGCCGCGAGCCGTCGGACGACCGCAAGTCGGTGTTCCGCTCGACCATCCTGCCGCCGGACGCCTCCATGCTGAAAGGAAGCCGTATCCGCGAGCTGTCGGAAGAGATATGTTCCATCATCAACGGATAAACCTCATGGCAAGCCGAAAGTTGAATACGGAGGGCATAGACGAAAGCCTGCTGCTTGCCTCCATAGGAAAATCCCGTCAGATGGGCGGACCTCCGGCGAGGGAAGGAACGGACGAACCCGATGCCGGCAACGCACCGGAAGATGCGGTACAGCCCACGGAAGCGAGAGCACGGAGCGAACCCGCGAAAAGAAAGAAGCCTGACTACGGCTCGACCTTCCTCAAACGGAACGAGGTGAAACTCCGGCACTGCGTGTACATCAGCAAGGAGGCGCACAGCATCGTTTCCAAGATAGTGAACACCATCGCCGGCAAGGAAATAACCGTGGGCGGCTACATCGACACGGTGCTGATGCGCCATTTTGAAGAGAACAAGGACGAAATCAACGACCTGTACCGCCGCAACAGGGACAACCTGATTTGAAGAAAACATTGTATCACATAAAAAAGTAAGGACAGAATGAAACTGAACATCCACTTTTTCAGAAGAAAACAGAATGAGGAAGCCTATAAGGGCAAGTACCACAAGCCGGAAGGCACCGAACACCTTGCACGCCACAGTACGGAGCAGGAAAACCCATGCAGGGAGAAAAAACATGATGTCGTCGAACCGGTAACGATCAGACAATGGTGACGCTGCTGTTGATCCTGATGATGGTGTGCAACCTGTGGATTCTGTTTTATCTGACATGGGAACACAAAGAGGCACGGAAGGCGGACAACAGGAAAGATGCCTGGAACGCGCATCAAAGACCGCCCGATGATATGATGGGCAAGAGCCGGTTCAGCATGCCGGAAACGAAGCCACAGGCTACCGCACCGATGCCAAATGCGGCCACGGAAAAGCAAAGCGAGGCGGTGGACGAGAAGGACGTTACCTTTGCTGACGAAATGGAAACCGCCGGCAGCCACACAGCGGAAACAAAGCCGTCGCGCCAAGTGCCCGATGAAGATCTGGACGAGGTTTTCAGGGACAACCGCGTCCACGACACGGACGGGGAGTTTGACGGGGAACCGCCAGAGGCAAGCGGAAGTACCTTTGACGAAATTGACCGTGCGGCAAGGGCGGTGAAGGACCCGAAGGCAAGGGAATCCGATGTCCTGCAGGCGGGCAAGGTATTCCACGAGCTGGAAGGGACGGAGTTCTACAACATGTTCCGGCGAAACAATGCCCGCTACGAGGCAAGGGTGTCGGAAATGGTGGAAACCTATCTTGCAAGCATCCAGCCCGCAGAGAAGAAAACAAGAATGAAAGCGGCTGTACGGAAGGAATACGAGAACTTCAACATCCGTGACTATGTATGAAAATCCGTAAGCCGGCTTTATCCGAAGCCGCAAGAATAAAAAAAGTATCAACCGCCGAAGGGAATATCCGACCCGGAGGCACAAAAACAAGAAAAGATTATGACAGAAACATCGAAGAAAAAACAAATCATTCTGGCAGTCCTTCTGACGGCTGCCAACATCTCCGCCTTCGCTCAGGGCAACGGCATGGCGGGCATCACCGAAGCAACCAGTATGGTGACCTCGTATTTTGAACCGGCTACGAAACTCATCTACGCCATCGGTGCAGTGGTGGGTCTTATCGGGGGCATCAAGGTCTATGGCAAGTTCTCGTCGGGCGACCCGGACACGAGCAAGACCGCCGCAAGCTGGTTCGGAGCCTGCATCTTCCTGATAGTAAGTGCGACCATCCTGCGCTCGTTTTTCCTCTAAACAGGCGTTTCCCATACATATATAATATAAGGTATAAGGACAATGACTGACGAATTGTTGAGCGCTAAGCGCGAAAAATACCCGGTAAACAAGGGCATCGGTCGTCCGGTGGAGTTCAAGGGGCTGAAGGCACAATATCTGTTCCTGTTTGCAGGCGGGCTGCTCGCCGCCTTCATCCTGTTTGTCATCCTGTACACGGCTGGTGCTGGCCAGTGGCTCTGCATCGGCTTCGGCATCACAGCGGCTTCCGCCGTGGTGTGGCTCACGTTCCGGCTGAATGCGAAGTACGGGGAACACGGGCTGATGAAACTGGGTGCGGCACGGATGCGCCCCCGCTACCTGATCCACCGCAGACGGGTGTCCCATCTGTTGAGACGGAAAAAGAAAGGAGGAAAAACATGAGAAACGTAATGAAAGCAACCACACTGGAAAGCCGTTTCCCGCTGCTGGCGGTGGAACACGGCTGCATCATCTCGAAGGACGCGGACATCACCGCCGCCTTCGAGGTGGAACTGCCGGAAGTCTATACCGTGACGGCGGAGGAATACGAGGGCATCCACGCCACGTGGTGCAAGGCAATCAAGGTGCTGCCCGACTACTCGGTGCTGCACAAGCAGGACTGGTATGTAAAGGAGGAATACCGCCCCGACTGGAAGAAGACGGGCACGGGCTTCCTGGCACGGAGCAACGGGATGCACTTCAACGAGCGTCCCTTCCTCAATCACCGGTGCTACCTGTTCCTGACCAAGACGACAGGAGAGCGCATGAGGCGGCAGAGCAACTGGAGCACGCTGTGCCGCGGACATATCATCCCGAAGGAGATACAGGACCGGGAGACGGCGGTGAAGTTCATGGAGGCGGTGGAACAGTTCGCCCGCATCCTGAACGATTCGGGTCGCATCCGGCTGCGCCGGCTCTCCGATGACGAGCTTGCCGGCACGGAGAAGGAAACGGGCATCATAGGAAGATACCTCGCCCTGTCACCCGGCAACACGGACTGTCTGGAAGACATCGCCATGAGCGCGGAGGAGATGCGCGTGGGCAGCAACCGCCTGTGCCTGCACACGCTCTCGGACACGGAAGACCTGCCGGCGGCGGTGGAAACGGATTACCGCTACGAACGGCTCTCGACCGACCGCTCGGACTGTCGCCTGTCGTTCGCCGCCCCGCTGGGACTGCTGCTTCCCTGCAACCATATCTACAACCAGTACGTGTTTGTCGGCAACAGCGACGAGGAGCTGCGCCGCTTCGAGAAGTCGGCGAGGAACATGCAGTCGCTCTCGCGCTACAGCCGCCAGAACGCCATCAACTGCGAGTGGATCGAGGAATACCTGAACGAGGCTCACTCGCAGGGACTGAAATCCGTCCGCGCCCACTTCAACGTGATGGCGTGGAGCGACGACGGGGAGGAGCTGAAACGGATACGGAACGACGTGGGGAGCCAGCTGGCAAGCATGGGATGCGTGCCCCGCCACAACACGACGGACTGCCCGACGCTGTTCTGGGCGGGCATACCGGGCAATGCGGCGGACTTTCCGGCGGAAGAATCGTTCCACACGTTCGTCGAGCAGTCGGTGTGCCTCTTCACCGGGGAGACCAACTACCGGGATTCGCCCTCGGCTTTCGGCATCCGCATGGCGGACCGCATCAGCGGCAAGCCGCTGCATATCGACATCTCCGACCTGCCGATGAAGCGCGGCATCATCACCAACCGCAACAAGTTCGTGCTGGGACCGAGCGGCAGCGGGAAGTCGTTCTTCATGAACCATCTGGTCAGACAATATTATGAACAGGGCACGCATGTGGTACTGGTGGACACGGGAAACTCCTATCAGGGACTGTGCGAGATGATACACCGCCGCACGCACGGGCAGGACGGCATCTACTTCACCTACACGGAGGAGAAGCCCATCTCGTTCAACCCGTTCTACACGGACGACGGGGTGTTCGACGTGGAGAAGAAGGACAGTATCAAGACACTGCTGCTGACGCTGTGGAAAAGCGAGAACGAACCCGCCACGAAGACGGAGACGGCGGAGCTGGGAAGCGCGGTGAACGCCTACATCCTGAAACTCCAACAGGACAGGAGCATCGCACCGTCGTTCAACACGTTCTATGAGTACCTGCGGGACGTGTACCGCAAGGAAATGGAGGAACGCTACATCAAGGTGGAGAAGTCGGACTTCAACATCGACAATCTGCTGACCACGCTCCGGCAGTATTACCGGGGCGGACGCTACGACTTCCTGCTCAACTCGGCGGAGAACATCGACCTGCTGCACAAGCGGTTCGTGGTCTTCGAAATTGATGCCGTGAAGGACAATGCCGAGCTTTTCCCGGTGGTGACGATTATCATCATGGAGGCATTCATCAACAAGATGCGGCGGCTGAAAGGCGTGCGCAAGCAGCTGATATGCGAGGAGGCATGGAAAGCCCTGTCATCGGCGAACATGGCATCCTATCTCCAGTACCTCTACAAGACAGTGAGAAAGTATTTCGGGGAGGCAATCGTGGTGACGCAGGAGGTGGACGACATCATTTCATCGCCCATCGTGAAGGAGAGCATCATCAACAACTCGGACTGCAAGATACTGCTTGACCAGAGAAAATACATGAACCGCTTTGACCAGATACAGTCGCTCCTGGGTCTGACGGAAAAGGAGAAGTCGCAGATACTCTCGATCAACCAGTCCAACGACCCGGCAAGGCGGTACAAGGAAGTCTGGATCGGACTTGGGGGCACGCACTCGGCGGTGTATGCCACGGAGGTGTCGATGCACGAGTACCTCGCCTATACGACGGAGGAGACGGAGAAGATGGAAGTGCGCGGGCTGGCGGAGAAACTGGGTGGCGACATGGAAGCCGCCATCCGGCAGGTGGCAGAGCGACGGAAGGAAGAAGGCTGAAATGCCGGAAAGGTGAAAAGAAAAATGACTCATAAACAAAAGAAGTATGACCGATTAAGAAAACAAGAATTAAAGAATCATGAACATCAAACTGACAAAGACGGAAAGGCTGCTGCTGTGCGGCGGTCTGATAGGCATGGCATCGCTGATGCTGCAAGCCTGTGAGACGGTAATGAAAGAAAACGAAGATGAGCGCGAGAAGATTTGCGGCAACTGGGAAAGCGCGGAGGGAAAGCCCGACATACTGGTGTACCGGGAGGGTACACTTTACAAGGTGACGCTGTTCCGACGGTCGGGCGTGCGCCGCAGGCTGAAGCCGGAGACCTACCTGCTCGAACGGGAGGAGAACGGCAACCTCTACATGAACACGGGCTTCCGCATCGATGTGGCGTACAACGAGGAAACGGACGTGCTGACCTTCTCGCCGAACGGCGACTACATCCGGGTGGACACGGATGACACTTCGGACGGCGAAAAGAAAGAAGAACAATAAAGATGTACCATTCAATCCAACGTGAAAATGAAAATGAAACGAAAACTGAAAATGCCGCTGATTGCGGTCTGCCTGTGCCTGATGGGCACAGGCAGGGCACACGCCCAATGGGTGGTGTCTGACCCCGGAAATCTTGCGCAGAGCATCATCAACTCCGCCAAGGAGATGGTGGAGACAGCCGGGACGAAAGCCAACACCCTGAACGGCTTTCTGGAAACGAAGAAGGTGTTCGAGCAGGGAAAGGCCTATTATGACGCGCTGAAATCGGTGCACGACGTGGTGAAAGGCGGCGCGAAGGTGGCGAAGAGCATCTCCCTGGTAATGGAAATCTCGGAAACCTATGTGGACAACTACCAGAAGATGCTCTCGGACGGGAACTACACGCCGGAGGAGCTTGCCGCCATCTCGTCGGGCTATGCGATGCTGATTGACGAAAGTTCGGACGTGCTGCAGGACCTGAAGAACGTGGTGAACGTGACGGGGATGTCACTGACGGACGCGGAACGGCTCGCCATGATCGAGAATGCCTACCGCAACCTGCTGAACTACCGCAACCTCGTGCGTTACTATACGAACAAGACCATTTCGGTATCCTACCTGCGGGCAAGGAAGAAGAACGACATGGACCGGGTGATGGCGCTTTACGGGAACTCCAACGAAAAATACTGGTAGCCTATGGGAGAGTTCGATAACCTGCACCGGATACTCCTCTCGCTGTATGAGGAGATGATGCCGCTCTGCTCGGACATGGCAGGAGTGGCAAAGGGGCTTGCCGGACTGGGCGCCCTGTTCTATGTGGCGGTGCGCGTGTGGCAGTCGCTCGCCCGTGCCGAGGCGATAGACGTGTACCCGCTGCTGCGGCCGTTTGCCATCGGGCTGTGCATCCTCTTCTTCCCGACCATCGTGCTGGGAACGATGAACTCCGTTCTGGGAGTAATCGTACAGGGGACGCACTCGATACTGGAGGAACAGACCTTTGACATGGAGAAGTACAGGGAACAGAAAGACAGGCTGGAATACGAGGCGATGATGCGCAACCCGGAGACCGCCTATCTCGCCTCGGACGAGGAGTTCGACCGCCAGATAGACGAGCTGGGCTGGTCGCCGTCGGACATGATCACCATGACGGGCATGTACATGGACCGTGCGTCGTACAACATCAAGAAGAGCGTGCGCGACTGGTTCCGCGAGCTGCTGGAACTGATGTTCTCCGCTGCCGCACTGATAATCGACACGCTCCGGACGTTTTTCCTGGTGGTGCTCAGTATACTGGGACCTGTAGCCTTCGCCTTTTCAGTATGGGACGGCTTCCACTCCACGCTTTCGGCATGGTTCAGCCGCTACATACAGATTTACCTGTGGCTGCCCGTCAGCGACCTGTTCAGCACGGTACTGGCGAAGATACAGATACTGATGCTCCAGAATGACATCGAAGCGATGCAGGCTGACCCGAATTTCTCGGTGGAGGCGAGCAACGGGGTGTACATCGTGTTCCTCATCATCGGCATCGTGGGCTACTTCACTATCCCGACGGTGGCAGGTTGGATTATCCAAGCCGGTGGCGGTATAGGCAGTTACAACAAAAACATCGGTACAGCCGGAGCCTTGGGCGGCAGTCTGGCGGGTGCAACCGCAGGAAATGCGGCGGGACGCACGGGCAGATTCATCAAGGGAACGGCGGGCAGGCTGTTCAGGAGATAGGCGTTCCGCCTTTCACGAGTCGCCGACTTGTGCCCCTCTTGTCGCTAACTTGGCATCCACCAGTCGGCGACAAGGAAAAGGGGATGTGAAAAGGCAAAGAAATTCATGAACTAAAAGACGAAAAGAAGAAAATGGAATTCAAATCACTCAAGAACATTGAAACGAGTTTCCGGCAGATACGCCTGTTCGGAATCATCTACACGGCGGCGTGCGCCCTCGTGGTGGTCTGCTCGGTGGTGTGTGCCTTCCGCTTCGCTGAAGCGCAGAGGCAGAAGATATACGTCCTTGACGGAGGCAAGAGCCTGATGCTCGCGCTCTCGCAGGACCTGTCGCAGAACCGCCCGGCGGAAGCGAGGGAACACGTGCGCCGCTTTCACGAGCTGTTCTTCACCCTCTCGCCGGAGAAAAGCGCAATCGAGCACAACGTGAAGCGCGCCCTGCTGCTGGCAGACAAGAGCGCGTACAACTACTATGCCGACTTTGCGGAAAAAGGTTTTTATAACCGCATCATTGCGGGGAACATCAACCAGGTGCTCCAGGTGGACAGCGTGGTCTGCAACTTCGACCGCTATCCCTATGAGGCGCGGACATACGCAAGGCAGATGATCATCCGTGAGAGCAACGTGACAGAACGCACGCTGGTGACATCGTGCCGGCTGCTGAATGCGAGCCGCTCGGACGACAACCCGAACGGGTTCACCATCGAGGGGTTCACCATACTGGAGAACAGGGACATCAGAAGCGTGGAGAGATAGGCGTATGGGAAAGGTGAGAATAATCATTGAAAAGTGCGCCACCCGTTTCCGGACGGAACTGCGCAGAAAGCTGGACACGCTGCCGCCGAAGGCAAGGCTGGCGGTCATTGCCGGGATGCTTGTCCCCTTTGCCGCCGGGTGCCTCCATACGACAGTTGCCTCCATTGCCGGCTTCGGAGAAAGAGGTGGCACGATGAAGATGCGGCATATCGAGAAACCGGACCTGCCTGTGCAGGAGAGTATGAAATTATATAATAATGTGTATGGAAAAGGAACAGAAGAAAATTGAAACAAAAGAGAAGAGACCGCTGACGGAGGAACAGCGCCTGTTGAGAAGGAAGATGCTGGTCTTTCCGCTGATGGGGCTGACCTTTCTGGGCTGCATGTGGCTCATCTTTGCCCCCTCGCAGGAGGACAGGGAGAAGGAACGGCAGGGGCAGGGATTCAATACAGATATGCCCCAGCCGGAAGATTCCAAAATCATCGGCGACAAGGCGAAAGCCTATGAGCAACAGCTGCTGGAGAAAAGGCAGAAGCAGCGCCGGGGCATGGTGGGCGACCTGTCCTCGTTCTGGGACGACACGGACGTGAAACCAGATGCGGCGGATGCACCGGAAGACTGCCGCCTGACACCGGTGGCGACACCCCGAAAGGAAACGGATAGCCGGCAACATGCGGGTATCCGCTCCTCGGCTGCCGCCAACAAGCGGCTGAACACCTCGCTGGGCACGTTCTACGAGCCGCCGAAGGAGGATGCCGAGAAGAAGGAGCTCAGGCAGCGCATCGACGAACTGGAGCGCATGGTCATGGAACAGGAGAAGCAGCCTGCAAGGATGGAGGAACAGGTCGCCCTGCTGGAGAAGTCGTACGAGCTGGCGGCGAAGTATCAGAACGGGGGAAGCAATGCCGGACAGACCGCACGGACCGATGGGACGGAAATGACGGGAAGCAATGCCGGCGAAAAGGAAATGAAGGCTGAACCAGTGAGCGGCGTGCAGCAGCTGGTGGTGTCCGCCCTGCCGCAACCCCTGACAGATTCCGCCTTTATAGCGGACTACGGGGGCGAAAGGAACTACGGGTTCCATACTGCCATCGGCACGGCAGAGGCTGCCGGAAAGAACACCATCGCCGCCTGCGTGCAGGGCGACCAGACGATAACGGACGGTCAGACGGTAAGGCTGCGGCTGCTGGAGCCGATGCGGGTGTCTGGACGGACAATACCAAGGAATACGCCCCTTGTGGGGATGGCACGCTTGCAGGGCGAGCGTCTGGAAATCGGCATCATCTCGCTGGAACATCAGGGGAACATCATTCCGGTGGAACTGGCGGTGTACGACAGCGACGGACAGGCGGGCATCTTTGTGCCCGGCTCGATGGAAACGGACGCGGCAAAGGAAATCGGGGCGAACATGGGCAGTTCGCTGGGGAGCAGCATCAACATTTCGACAGATGCGGGGGCGCAGCTTGCCTCCGATCTGGGAAAGGGAGTGATACAGGGAGTCTCGCAGTATATATCGAAGAAGATGCGCACCGTCAGGGTACATCTGAAGTCGGGATACAGGGTGTTGCTGTATCAGGAAAAATAGACAGCAAGAGACGAAAGGAAAAAACAGCAAGAGGCGAAAGAAAAAAACAGTCAAATTTTATCAACCACTAAATCCAACGTAAAAATGAGTATCAGAAAAGTAATGATGATGTTTGCCCTTATGACGGGCATTGTCTGTGCAGGACACGCACAGGAAGTGAAAAACGACAGCACCGCCACCACGAAGGCGGAGGAGCTGAAACTGGTAAAGGACGTCTATCCGCAGACGGAGGAGGACGGCGACCTGTACCACGGACTGACCAGGAAGCTGATGTTCGATCGCATGATACCGCCGCACGGTCTGGAGGTCACGTATGACAAGACGGTGCATATCCTGTTTCCCTCGGCTGTGCGCTATGTGGATCTCGGCTCGCCCAACCTCATAGCGGGCAAGGCGGACGGCGCGGAGAACGTCATCCGCGTGAAGGCGACGGTAAGGAACTTCCGCACGGAGACGAACATGAGCGTCATCACGGAGGACGGGTCCTATTATTCGTTCAACGTGAAATACGCCGATGAACCGCTGCTGCTCAATGTGGAGATGAAGGACTTCATCCATGACGGCAGCACGGTGAACCGCCCGAACAACGCGCAGGAAATCTATCTGAAGGAACTGGGAAGCGAAAGCCCCATGCTGGTGCATCTCATCATGAAGTCGCTGCACAAGGAGAACAAGCGCAAGGTGAAGCACATCGGCTGCAAGCGTTTCGGCATCCAGTATCTGCTGAAAGGGATATATGTCCACAACGACCTGCTGTACCTGCACACGGAGATAAAGAACCAGAGCAACGTGCCGTTTGACGTGGACTACATCACGTTCAAGATTGTGGACAAGAAGGTGGCGAAACGAACCGCCATCCAGGAACAGGTGCTGTTTCCGCTCCGTGCGTACAACTATGCGGTACGTGTGGCCGGGAAAAAGTCAGAGCGCACGGTGTTCTGCCTGCAGAAGTTCACCATCCCCGACGGCAAGCAGCTGGTGGTGGAGATGAACGAGAAGAACGGCGGTCGCCACCAGACGTTCACCGTGGAGAACGAAGACCTGGTACAGGCTGAAACCATCAACGAACTGTGTGTGCGATGAAAGGGAAGGCGGTGTTTTGGGCAATGCTTCTGTCCGTCCTTCTTGCAGGACGGGCGGAAGCCCAGCGATGCCTGCCGAAGATGCGGGGCATTGAGATGAAAGCCGGAATGACCGGGGCGGACGGCTACTGGCTGAGAGCCGCACTGTCGAGCTATGCAAGGGGCGGCAACAAATGGGTGTACGGAGCGGAATACCTGCAGACCAACCATCCGTACAGAAACGTGAATGTTCCCGTGGCACAGTTCACGGCGGAGGGCGGTTTCCACTACAACTTCCTGTCGGATGTGAAAAAGACGGTGTTCTTCTACGCGGGGGCGTCAGCCCTTGCCGGATACGAGACGGTAAACTGGGGAGAAAGGACGCTGTATGACGGGGCAAGGCTGAACAACAGGGACGGCTTCGTCTATGGCTGCGCCGCCACGCTGGACATGGAGCTGTATCTGGCGGACTTCATCGCACTGACGGCTTCGGTAAGGGAGCGTTTCCTATGGGGCGGCAGTACGGGCGTGTGCCGTACGGAGTACGGGATAGGTATAAAGTTCATCATCAACTGATGTATGAGCCTATGGAAACGGAAATAGACAGAATGAAGAGGATACCGATTGAGGACTTTCTCGCACGGCTGGGACATTCGCCCGTGCAGCGCAGGACAAACGCGCTGTGGTACAAGGCTCCGTACAGGGAGGAACGCACGGCATCGTTCAAGGTGAACATGGAGCGAAACCTGTGGTATGACTACGGGCTGGGCAAGGGCGGCAATATCTTCGCCCTTGCCGGGGAGTTCATCCATTGTGCCGATTTCCTCTCGCAGGTAAGGTATGTGGCGGAAGTGGCGGGTATGCCGCTGCCGGAAAAGAAGGTGTACCACCCATGCGAAGTGAGGCGGCCGGTAGAGCCGTCCTTCGAGGACGTGGAGCTGATGCCGCTCCAGAACCGGACGCTGCTCTGCTACATGCAGGAAAGGGGCATATCGTCGGGGGTGGCCATCGGCGGATGCAGGGAGATACACTACACCACACACGGGAAGCGGTATTTTGCCGTGGCATTCGGTAACGGAGGGGGCGGCTATGAGATACGCAACCGCTTCTTCAAGGGATGCCTGCCGCCCAAGGATGTGACACTGCTGGCTTACGGTTCGGCAAGCTGCAACCTGTACGAGGGTTTCATGGACTATCTGTCGGCACGTGTGCTTGGAATTGGAAACGGTGAAGACCACCTCGTGCTGAACTCGGTGGCGAACCTAACGAAGGCATACAGGCATCTGGACGGTTACGGGAAACTGCAATGTCACTTTGACAATGATGAAGCCGGACGGAGGACGCTGGAAGCCCTGCGTGCACGGTACGGCGGAAAGGTGACGGACTGCTCCGGACTGTACGGCGGCTGCAAGGACCTGAACGACTATCTGCAAAAGACGCTTGCCGAAAGGCAGGCATGGCGGGAAAACGAAAAGAAAGGAAAAAACAACGGAATAAAATTATAATGATTATGGACATGAACAGACTTAAAAATGGAATAAGGGAAAAGGTAAATACAGTAAAAATGCTGGCAGTCTTCTGTGCCGGAGTGCTTTCTATCGGCATGACGGCCTGTGATGATGGGCTGGATGTGACGCAGGCTTATCCGTTTACGGTGGAAACGATGCCCGTACCGAAGGAGCTGGCAAAGGGTGAAACGGCGGAAATCCGCTGCGAGCTGGTGCGTGAGGGCGAGTTTGACGGAGCAGTCTATACCATCCGTTATTTCCAGTTTGACGGCAAAGGTACGCTGAAGCTCGACAACGGGCTGGTGTTCCAGCCCAACGACCGTTACCTGCTGGAGAACGAGAAGTTCCGCCTGTGCTACACATCGGAGTGTGACGAGTCACAGAGCCTGACCATTACGGTGGAGGACAATTTCGGGAACTCTTTTGAATGGGAAACGGATTTCAACAACGATTCGGATGCGGAAAAGGTTCCGTCCGGGGCTGATGCTTCGGTTATGATGAAAGGAGGTGTCTATCAGTAAGGGGGTAATGAAACGGTTGTTGGTATGGGCGGTGCTGGCGGTCTTGTTCACCGTCAGCCTGCCCGCACAAAATACGAATGAAACGGCTGCATCGTTCCACGATGAGCCGAAAGCGGAACTGGCTGTTGAGCTGATTAAAAAATACGAAGGACTCCATGACCGTTCTGATTATCCGTACTACGGTTACGGACATTGTAAACTTCCGGGAGAGGAACTGTCCTATGATATGATGGAGGCGGAAGCGGAAAAACTGCTGATAAGGGATTTGGAGAAGCGTTACAGGTTGTTCAGCAAGTATGGGAAAGATGCCCTGATCCTGACCGTACTCAGCTACAATGTGGGTCACGGAACTCTGCTCGGATATGGGAAACACCCGAAAAGCCGTCTGCTGAAGAAGCTGGAAGCCGGTGACAGGGACATCTATAAGGAGTATATATCCTACTGCCACTACAAGGGGCGGAAAATCCGCTCGATAGAGCGGCGACGGAAAATGGAGTTTTTGCTGCTGTATGAGAAGTAACGCAAAGGGAGAGCTTCACACGAATGGTGGGGTCTCCTTTTGTCATTTTCCGGAAAGGTTTTGCTTTGCTCCGGGAAAAGACCTAATTTTGTACCACTTTTTTTGAAACAGAAAAAACAATCATGGAAAAATATATGGCAAAAGCGGCGTATGCCTTTCTGATTGGGCGTCCGTATGGCATACGTCTGGACTTCAAACATAAGGGCTTCGCTCTTTTCAATCACAACATGAACGAGCTTGGCAACCATCTTCCCGGCAGACTGGAAACGCTCCCGCTGGAGGATTTTGACGTGGAGGATATTCCACAGTGTGGGGAGCATATTGTCCGAAAGGAAAACATAACGGACATCTTCTTCTATGACGAGAAGAGCAACCCGTATTCGGACAACCGGGTGGATATGGAAAAACTAAGGGCATACAACAAATATATCTATCCGCTTTCACTTATTCTGAACCGTAATTTGTAAGCTGTGAAAAGAAAAAGACTTCTGTCAGTGGAAGTCTTTGGAACAGCGGTTTCTTTGCTACTTTCTTTGTCCGCCTTCTGCTCACCGAAAGAAAGTAGGGCGGCTCTCGCCTAAAGTCGGGTGTAAAGTCCCGTTACATCCGTGAAAATCTGCTGTAACATATCAAAGTACACTCCCTCGTATTTGGCTATCTTCTTGACTTTGATGTCCGCATACTTCGTCAGTGTCTGACGATAGAAATACATGGTGTATGTATCCGTATCCTCGTCCAAGATGATTTTCAGTCTGTTGGCTGACGTTTTGTTCCTTGCAAGGCTCATTTGTAGTCCGTTGCCCAAATTGATATAGTTACGGCCTCCCGTCATGACAGTAAATCCATGACCGCCCAACTGCTGTAAGATTGTATTCGCTATCATCTGTAAATGAATTTAAGTTATTGTCAATGGGTGGCTTTTGCCACCCGATTTTTTATACGTTCATGCTCTGCCTTATATGTTCCAATGTGCGCTCGGCAATGGGTCGTGTTTCCTCCGTCCAAAGGTCATAGTCATGTACGGATATTCCCACACTCTGCAAGTCACGGATATAGCCGGATACATAATCTCCCGTAGGGAGGTAAACGAACTGCATCCATGCGTCCCTGCTGTCTGTCAATATAAAATAGTATTTCATGCTCTTTCTGTTTTATGGGTTATCTGTTTCGGGTGCGGGCGGTATTGTGTACCGCCACACCTTTAGTATTCTTTCATTTCGGCAATGGGGGTATATTTTCTGAGCCATTCCACCACATGCACCATGTTGTATTCGGAAGTAATGACTGCCGTATGTTCGTTTATCGGGGTCATTCTTGTACTTTCGTAGCTCTCTATCCACTCCTTTAGTGTTGCCACATCACAAGTATCGGTACACATCATATCCAAAATTCTGATAGGGTCGCTGAATGTCACAATCAAAGTATCATAGTATGCTGTCATAATCTGTCCTCCTTTCCTTTTATCCATTCGTCACGCAGGTGTCTGCACTCCTCCAATGTCGGTCTCACACAAGAGAAAAGTTCTCCGTCCGTGTGTCGGTAGTCATACTGGAAAAGGGTTGTTCTTTTCCGTCTGATAGTCGTTTGGTACTTTTCGTACTTTTCAGTACCTGCCGTCTGGCAGGTACTCACTCCGTTGATGGTCATTCTTGTTGTCATGGTAGTCATTTATTAAAATTCAACAATCAGCAGTCGGTTCTCCATTACCTTTTCGGGGTCGGTTATCATCCTTTGGGCTACCCAAAGGTGATGCGCTTCGAAGCCGTAGGCGAACAGCCTTCCGAAGTTCTCGTTTTCTGAAAGTTTCGCCATTGAATTGCGGATTTCCTTTTCACTGAAACTCAAGGACAAGGTGTTTATCAGACTGACAAAGATGTCGGTAACTTTCTCGTCCCATAATATCAGTATGTTTTCTATCTTTATTTCCATATCATGTATATTTTGAAGTCTATAAATCAAGCACTCATCCGTTTGCGGATAAGTTCGGCATTGCTCTCTACAAGGCTGATGATGCGGTCGTGGTATTCGGTATTGGAATTGCATACACCTCTGCTCTGTACCACCTTGAATGTTGTCAGTGAAACCTCTACCGTTTCAATGCGTTTGCCGTCAATGGTTGCGGATAGTATAAGAGAGTCTGTCCTCTTGTGATAGCTTCCCACACAATGGTGCATCAGTTTACCTTCAAGTTGCATTTCCGCCACACTCTCAATGACCTTTACAAGAATAAGGTTGTCGGTAAACACAAGTCCGAAGAACTTACCTTTGGACTTCAGATAATTCTTTTCGTCCTTGACCAACTGCTCCCTGCGTTGCTCCGCTCTTTCCCTTTCAATCTGTTCTTCGTGTTTTCTGACAAGTCGGTCATGTGCCTTTTTCAAGTCTGTCGGACAAACATATTTTGGGCAGTGGGTGTCTTTCCCGAAATGTCGGAGCAGTCTTACAAGGTCACACCACATGGAGGCATCTGCAATATGATAGCCGTTTCGGATACAGATTTTTATGGAGTTCCAATATTCATGTAAATTGATATTTGATATGACGGTATATCTGAACATTTCTGTCTGTCCCGCTTTAAGCAATGTTTCTTTTTTGCTGTCCGTCAGAATGGCGGTAAAAAAATCGTATGGGGTCAGTTTGTGGAATGCTCCCTTGAAGCCGTTTCGTTTTAATTCGGGAATGATGCGCATTGCCGGATAGGTCTTGTATGCGTCTATGTTGTATGCTTTCAGCATCTTGTTGCTGCGCAAATCCATATCGCTCCATTCAGTCCAAAGGTCATAGTACATCGTGTGCATGGCTCTCAGTCGGGCAATAACTTCGGTCTTTCCGTTTGGGGCAATCCACCATTGCACCACCTCCCTTATGGAATACTCTGCCTTCTGTCCCACCTTGTATGTTGCTCCTACCATAAAGTAGCGCAACACTTGATAGCCTTTTCGGGTCGTAATGATTTCATAATATGCGCTGCCTCTGAAAACTCTCTTTCGGGTATCAAGTATTTCAAGTCCCTTTCCGCAATGGGGACAGCTACAGCCACATATAGTTTCCGCAAGAGTGTGTCCGCCTTTCCAGCGGTGTCCACATTCCGAACAAGTGATAGTTCCGCCTTTTGTGCGGTAGGCATGATGCTTGAAGCAATGTTCAAAAGCGTATGCTTTCTGCTTGTCTGTCAGTTCGGGCAGTCCGCTTGACAAACGGACTACCTCTTTCTGTATGCGTGTTCTCGGTTTCATATCAAAAATCAAATAATGAGGGTTGGACTTGTGTTTCTTTTTTCGCTGTCGGCTTGTTGCGGTTCTGTAGCTTTTGGAGTTCCATCTGCTGATATTGGGCAACCGCCTTTCTCCTTGCTTCCTGCTTTTCCTCTTCTGTCAGTTCCACCACATGGTTTACAACTACTTGACATTGTATAGGCTTGCCTACTTCAATCTTGTTTTCATCGTAATAGTGAATGGCTTGTCCGTAAATCTCTCCGTCTGAAAAGCCGTTGCAACCGCTTTTCTGCACATAGTTCAGAATGTATGTGACACAATCGTCTATGTTCTTGGCTGGGTTGCGGTGGCTTTTGGCGAATAGTTCATCTTCCGCTGCTCTCTGCTCCAAAAACATCTGTATGGTTCGTTTGAAATGGTCTGTTCCTTTCATCATAATCTCAAATTTTAGTCGGGTTGTCGTTCAAATAAAGTATCTCGCAATCTTCCACTTCTGTGGGAAGTCCGAAAAGGGGGTAATGGGTGAAATAAGGCTGTGCGTTCCCTTCTTCATCTGTGAGGGGTGAAACATCTTGTACTTGCCATTGCTTCATCCATCTGTCTATTGTCTGAACTTCATCGTCTGTGAGTGCGCTTGCATCGCCATTGATGATGTAGGCTAAACTCCATGTGGGTATCTTTTCCGTTGTCCTGTTCATCTCCGTTTCTTTATGGGGTCAGACAATCTCTTGTAAAATCTCCGTGTGGTATTGTGGAGGACATTCCACCAAAAGAAAACCGATAAAGTCCTTTCTCGCTTCCTTGTTGAGTTCGTGGTATAGCCTTCTTAGAGTTGAATGGTTGCCGTTGATGTAGGTTTCCACCATATACTCAAAGATGTTGTCCACCTCGTAAAACCTGCATTGCTGTGCTGCTGTTCTGCTGTATCTTCTTGCCATATCTTTATTTGTTAAATAGTTAATAACCAAATGAAAAAGCCGATTGCCGCCATTACTGAAAATAGGGAGATTAGGATGCCGAACATGATGCTCAACATGCCGAATAGGATTTCTCCTATGATACCTACTACCAAACCGCCAGCACAAAAGGCTATGTTTGATGTTGCCGTTACTACTGCGGATAATGCTTTCCACAATACCTTTCCGATGTCACTCAATATCATTCTCATATTTTCCGATTTTAGATTGTTGATTACCTTGTTCGGATTTGGAGTGGGCGGTTTCTTTTTCTTTTCGCCTCTCTGTATGTCCGATGTTTTCTTGTGACGTCTTCCGACCGCATTGGTCGTTTTCGTTTCGGGGGCTTCTCAAAGGTTAGGGAGTAGGATTAGCAAATTTTTTAGATAAAATACTACCCCTGAAAGGGCGTGGAGATTTTTCGACAAAAAATTTGAGTTCCTAATCCCGTCTTTACCTTTGCCCCATGCAACGAAAATGACACCTGATGCCGTCCTGGATGGCGGCATGGAAACAGAGGCATACGCATAGAGAGGCGGAAAGGAAAAGGGAACAGAGGTATTGGCGTGCAGCGCCATGTGGATGGATTAAGGGCGGTGCTACAACTAAGGGGAAAGTTGGCTTTCCGACCACCGTGTGGAAATCCTGTAACCGTCATTGTCATGCGTGCATGGCTTGCGGTTACTGGTGTTCCTCCGGTGGTACATTGTCGTAAAAACGGGATTGTCTGCTGTTGCTTTGTCTGCAATGGAAGGCAAACTGGTTTTACGACACGGGGCTTTGTAGCCGAAAATGGTCACAAGAACAGATCCACGCTTGGCGTGTCCTGTAGAAGTGGCATTTTCGGCTACTTGTATATGGATGAAATAATGACTGTAAGAACGGTTTTACCGTTTTAGTACAAGCATATAAAAGAAGTGCCCACGGCGATGGCAGTGTCATTTATGACATTGTGGTCGCTGTTGGCTTTTCTTTTGCTTGTACTGTTTCTGAAATCGGCTTTTAGTAGGCAGAAAGCGTTTTTGGAATTTTATGAAGAAAATGGGTTTCTGACTACGATAAATAAAGCAAAAATAGGTTGTGCGATAAAAAGGAGGTGAAACCTTCTTCATCGTTGAGTAACTTCTGTAATAAGCATTAGTCATGGAATAGCATGGCTTGCGGTTATAGGTGTTACTCCGGTGTATTGCCTTAAAATGGACTTTGGAGATTTACAGAAAAGTCGGTTTTAAGGCAGTGGTCTTTCTGAAAAATGAAACAACAAATTGAAATACAATGTATAAGACGTTATTAGAGAACTAATTAGAGGTCTGAACTTTAATCCATACCGATTTGATTTTGAAAAAAATAGGATAAAAGTTTGCTGTTACAGAAAAAGTGTGTATCTTTGCAACCGTAATGATAAAACGCGCAGATATTGTTAAGTCACATTAGGACATAATCAGTCAAATGTTCGTTACATATTCGTTACAGAAAAGATATACGGTCGTTGTAACAATTTGAAAATCAAATTGTGGACATTTTCGGGTTCGAGTCCCGTACGCACCGCAGAAGTCTGCAAATCATTTTGATTTGTAGACTTTTTTTATGTTATAAACTGTAGTCTTGACATTTTTCATTACCGAATCATTGCAGAATTTCTAACCGTTGCAACGGCTTATGTACAAACTCGTAGATTTTATCTTTTCCTATTTGCTTATATTATTTAGTTGACAAGTTTTTTGTTGTAGATCTTACTGACGAACATTGTCATTCGAAAAAGGATAGAAAAAGAGAAGTTTATGGTTATAAGAAAGGGTAAAAAAAGTACCATATCAGTAAGCAAATAATCCGAAACAGAGTGAATAGATCTTAAATTTGACAGATATTAGATAATAAAGTATCAAACGCTCTTGGGTTAGATGTGCTATATTTGCAGAAAATACTATGATATATGAAAAACAAAAACTATTTGTATGGTTTATTGCTGTACGGATTCATAGCCGGATTTACTTCTCCGGTTTCAGCCGAAATCCGTCAGTGTGATAAAGAATTTATATCCTCAGATGATTCACGCATCGTTTATATGGGAAGAATTAGCCGGAGTATTCCTCATATTGTCCGTTTTACTTATCCGGGAGTCAGTATACTGGCAAACTTTGAAGGAACATCCTTACAGATGAAAGCAAAACCGGGAAGCGGAGCGTTTATGGTAGAAGTTGACGATGAATTGCCTTATCGGATTAACTTCGCTGAAAACGATTCGATCCAGACGTTAGCAGAAGGATTACCGGAAGGAACACACCGTGTTCGCATTATGTATGCCATAGAAGGATATGAACTGAAGCCAGCATTCAAGGGCTTTTATTTAGATAAAGGATGCAGACTGGCCGAGGCTCCGGTGTTACCTGAACGTCGAATTGAATTTATCGGTAATTCCATTACTTGCGGTTATGGAGTAGAATCAGAAAATCCTTCTGATCCGTTTACCTATGAAACAGAAAATCATTTTTATACATATGCAGCCCGTACGGCAAGAGCATTGAAAGCCCAGCATCTGGTAGTGGCCCGTTCCGGAATCGGTGTATACCGTAACTACGGTGCACCTCGTTCGGGCAGTAAGGACTGTATGCCTGCCATGTACGAACAGGTCCTTTTTACAGACTCTACAGAGTTATGGGATCATACGCTTTATACACCGGATGTGGTATGTATTAATTTGGGAACAAATGATACAAGTCTCGACAATTATGACATGAATCTGCTGACTGAGGGATATCGCAGTTTTGTGAAAAAGCTCCGTGCTGTCTATCCTCATGCTAAACTGGTATTGCTGACAGGTTCCATGATGAATGGAAAACCATTGGATGATGTAAAGAAAGCAATGGATACCGTAGTGGGTGAAATGAACAGTCAGGGAGATAAAGAGGTATATCGTTTTGATATGTCGCCTCAAACAGGTTCGCTGGGGATAGGTGCTAGTTACCACCCTTCCATGCGACAGCATCAGAAGATGGCTTCAGAGCTGACCGCCTTCCTTAAAAAACTGATGAAATGGTAAACTGAAAGAATTACTTTAAAATATTGAAGATATGAAAAAATGGATTATCAGTGCCTGTCTGCTGATGATGCAGGCTGGGGCATGGGCAAAAGTTACATTGCCTGATATTATGAGTGACAATATGGTTTTGCAGCAACAGACGGAAGCCTGTTTGTGGGGAAAAGCCAATGCAAATGCCGAAGTTACAATCCGTCCGTCGTGGAATCGTGAAACATACAAGGTTACTGCCGGTGCAGACGGAAAGTGGATTGCAAAGATTAAGACTCCTACGGCAAGTTACAACGCTTACACCATTTCTATTTCCGATGGTGAAGAAATCATTTTGAATAATGTACTGGTAGGAGAAGTATGGTTCTGTTCTGGTCAGTCGAATATGGAGATGCCGTTGAGAGGCTTCTGGAATTGTCCGATAGCAGGAGCTAATGAAACGATCGCTACTTCATCAAAGTGGAAAGGAATCCGTGTAGCTACTGTTGAAAAGAACGGACAATTGCAGCCTGTCGACGAATGTAAAGGAAGCTGGAAAGTTAGTAATCCGGAAAATGCTCCGGCATTCAGCGCGACAGCCTTTAACTTTGCGATGATGATGAATCAGGTACTGGATATTCCAATTGGTATTATCAACTGTAGCTGGGGAGGTTCGATGGTAGAAGGATGGTTGCCTCGTGAGATTGTTTCTCAATATCCCGATATTGACTTGAAACGTGATATCCGTAAGGAAGACGGACACGACTGGTGGCATTATCTGAGTCCGACATTGATGTACAACGGTATGCTGAAACCTTTGCAGAATTATACTATTAAGGGATTTTTGTGGTACCAGGGAGAATCGAACGTAGGTAAACATAAGACGTATGCTGAACGTTTGAAAACAATGGTCGAACTCTGGCGTAAAGAGTGGGGATTGGGTGAGTTGCCGTTCTATTATGTAGAGATAGCTCCATTCAATTCTACAGAAACTACAGGATGTGCATTGCTTCGCGAAGCACAGTTCCAGGCACAGTCTATCATTCCAAACAGTGGAATGATTTCTACAAACGATTTGGTAGAACCTTATGAAATAAAAAATGTTCATCCTAAAAATAAAACTGATGTAGGAAAACGTCTTGCCTATATGGCACTGAATAAGACTTATCATGTTCCGGGTATAGAAGCTTACGGACCGGTTTACAAATCGATGGAGGTAAAGGATGGTGCAGCTATCTTGTCATTCGATCATGCAGAAGAAGGATTTAACCGTTTGTCTGATATGGAAGGATTTGAGGTTGCAGGAAGTGACAAGGTCTTTTATCCGGCAAAAGCTGAGGTCTTTAATAATTTGCAGATAAAGGTGACTTGTGATAAGGTTGCACAGCCCGTTGCTGTACGTTATTGTTTCCGAGATTCCCAGCCGGGAAATGTTGCAAATCTTCGTGAACTTCCTTTATATCCGTTCCGCACAGATAATTGGGAATAAATTATAAAACTTATTTATTCTAAAAGAGCCATGTCAATATTCCGAAATGGAGTTTGATATGGCTCTTTTATTGTTTTCTATGTCATATATGTTTTTTGGGTTTAAATGAACATTGACAGGTCATTGGACATATACGACAACTATGGGTTATGGCTGAGGGCTGTTATAGAAAATAATCTGTTGGATTGTATTATTTCCACAGTGTGAAGAACTTAAAATGATTAGATCTTTGAGGTTGGGAACCGGCATATGAAAAAATATGCTGTACATTTTGTCTGTTGAGTAAATGAAAGGTCCTGGATAGCATATCAGATTGGAAATTCTGATGAACGAAAAAGGCTGTTTCAGACCTAAAACCTCTGAAACAGCCTTTATTTTTACTTAATTTACAGACTTATTTTACTTCTTCCAAATACAAGACTCTGCTGGAATAATCATTCTGTTTGTGATAATCAACGATATGGTTGTAAGGTATTTCCAGTCCGTTCGCCATCAGATAAGCACCACTGTATACCTTCCCTTCAAAGGCAAGCGGTTGATTGTCTATGCGGTTCAGTTCTGTGATGCGGTACTTTTTGTCAGGATTAAGTCCTGCCATTGTCACGCGAGGCAAATGCTGGTTGACGAAATGTTCTGTTTTCCACCAGTAGAATACGGCCTTATCTTTTTCAGGGCTGGTATACATCAGCGAAGCTACTCCCAAACGGTCGTAAGGTGAGATGAGGCGGTAAATATCTCCCAACTGTACAATCGGGCGAATCTTCTTGTAGTCAGCTATAGCCTTGCGGCACAAGTCCTTTTCTTCATCGGTCATATTCTTGGGCTGAATTTCCATACCCAGTCGTCCGCTCATTGCCACATCAATACGGTATTTTAATGGAATGGTACGGAAAGTCTGATGATTAGGAGCTGCGCTGATGTGTGAAGCCATGGCAATAGCAGGGAAGAAGTACGATGTTCCCCATTGCATATATACGCGCTGAAGTGCATCGGTATTGTCGCTCACCCAAAATTCATCAAAATAGGGAAGAATACCATAGTTGGCACGTCCGCCACCGCTTGCACATGCTTGAATAGTCAAATCTGGGTATTTGGCACGGATGCGCTGGCATATTTTTTCGAATCCTTTGTGGAATTCTATATACATATGGCTTTGTTTATCCGCAGGCAGATAGTTGGAGCCATGATTCATGATTGGCATGTTTGCATCCCATTTGATATAAGCTATTTCAGGGTAATTTGTCATCAAGTCGTCTACAACTTTAAATACAAAATCTTGTACTTCCGGATTAGCCAGGTCAAGTACTACTTGTGTACCTCCACGTCCTAGTACCGGATCACGCTGAGGGGCTTTCAGTATCCATTCAGGATGCTTTTCATACAGTTCGCTGGTTGTGTTTGCCATTTCAGGCTCAATCCAGATACCAAACTTGATTCCGTGTTTCTTGGCGTCTCTTATCAATCCCTCAATGCCTTCAGGCAGCTTGTTCTTGTCTACTACCCAGTCACCTAGTGAAGAACTGTCGTTCTTACGCGGATATTTGTCGCCGAACCATCCGTCGTCCATTACGAAAAGTTCACCTCCCATTGAAGCAATGTCACCCATCATCTGGTCCATGCCCTTCTGGTTAATATCGAAATATACACCTTCCCAGCTGTTCAGCAGAATGTCGCGTACGGTGTTACCATGTGCCAGCTTATACGTTCTTCCCCATTTATGGAAGTTACGGCTCGCACCGCTCAGACCTTCGTTGCTGTATGTAAGAGCAACGGCAGGAGTCTGAAATACAGTTCCTTTAGGAAGTGTATACGAAGAGTTCTCTTCGTTGATACCTGCATAAAACTGATGGTAGTCGCTGTCGTCAGTATCTATTCTCAGTTTGTAGTTTCCCGAGTAACAAAGTGCAGCTCCGATAACACGTCCTTTATTTTCCTGAGGAGCGCCATCGAGTGAAAACATCACTTCCGCGTGCGATGTGTGTGAATTGCGTGCACCGTCTTTGTTCTTGATAATTGTCATGCCCGGTTGTAAAGGCTCTTGGGTAAGCTGACCTTCGTTAGCCCATGAACCTGATAAATGTGAAAGCCATACGTTTCCTCTGCGGATTGGCAAGTAGGCAGATGCAAATTGTGTCAGGTAAACAGGTTTTTTCTCTGTGTGGCTTATTTCAGTCCATGTTTCTATCATGTCTACATCTTCGTAGGCTTTATAGCGTACATCTATATAGAAAGGATATACCTTATCTTTCAGACGTACAGTGGTTAGTGTAGCCTGATTCTCTTTATCAGTACTTACGCTTACCACTTCCATTTGTGTTGACATGTTTCCATCACCATGTCTGACAGCCAGTGCAGTTTCTCCAGGGCAGTTCATACCATAAGTCGGATAAGCTGTATGGTCGCAGTTCTTGCCCCCGTTGATATTCTGTAAATCAGTTTCATTTAACTTGTTTCCATAATAAAGATACTTCAGCTCACCACCGGTTGGTGCATTCAGAACAAGCGAAGTGTTTGGGGTAGAAATGCAAATGTTTTGTGCCCACATGTTTCCGGCAAGTAAAGAGAATCCTGCCAGCAGATAGATTTTGTTTTTTACTTTCATGCTTTTCATCTTTTTGATAATCGGTTTATGCAGTTATTAACTCATTTGCAAAAATAGTAATTATTTTATGAACGGACTGATATGGTTTTATCTTATTTTGATAGAAAGGTGGAAGTAAGATAAAATATTATCGGGAACAGGTGATAAAAGTTTGTACAGAAAATAAAAAAATATCAGCATGTTTTCCTGAAGATATCAGCATATTTCTTTGAAAATATCAGCATGTTTTTTCTATAAACGTGAACACGTTTTTTCTTCGGTTTTATGGTTTTGTCATTTTATTATGTATATTTGTGATAATGAAAACAAATGCTATGGAAAAACTGGTAAATGAAAATTTTATACGCGAAATAACTCCACTTTCGGACAAGGACTGTTTTTATATAGCCGACCGGCATAAGAAAGAGTTTACCTATCCGATGCATTCGCATAAAGAGTTTGAATTGAATTTTGTAGAACATGCGCCTGGAGTGCGCCGTGTGGTGGGTGATTCGGCAGAGGTTATAGGCGATTACGATTTAGTGCTGATAACAAGTCCGGACCTGGAACACGTTTGGGAGCAAAATACCTGTTCGTCATCAAATATCCGGGAAATAACCATTCAGTTTGTACCCGCTTTTTTGAGTGGACTGATAGATGCCAATCAGTTTGATATGATTCGAAAGATGCTCGACAAGGCGCAATGCGGCTTATGTTTTCCAATGGATGCGGTGATGAAAGTGTATGCACTGATAGACAAGCTTCCGGAAATGAAAGGTTTTTATGCAGTAGTGCATTTTCTGACCTTGCTGTATGAACTTTCCCTTTTTACAGATCAGGCACGTACGTTGTCTAGTTCTTCGTTTGCAAAAATCGAAGTGCACTCAGACAGCCGGAGAGTACAGAAAGTACAGGATTATATTGGAAAACATTATCAGGAGGAAATCAGACTAGGTCTGCTTGCTGATATGGTAGGTATGACAGAAGTTTCGTTCAGCCGTTTTTTCAAGTTGCGTACCGGAAAGAACCTGTCAGATTACATTATTGATTTACGTTTGGGGCATGCTACCCGTTTACTGGTAGATTCTACGATGGCGATTGCTGAAATCTGCTATGAGTGCGGTTTCAACAATCTTTCCAACTTTAACCGTATCTTTAAGAAAAAGAAGAATTGTTCTCCGAAAGAGTTCAGGGATGATTATCGGAAGAAACGTACAATTATTTGATAAAGCTAGTATGGTAAGTAAAGCGGTGTTTCCTTTCAAGACTAATGTCTGTAAAAGAAACATCGCTTTTTTATTGTCAATGTTATGGTAAGATGAACTATCGCTGTTAGCGTATATAAATAAGGTAATAAAAAGCGGTTTGTGATAGAAATGCAACAATCAGATAAAATAGTATTGCTTTTTTATTTTATGATAGTCTACTTTTGCAAGTGTTAATCGAATGGATTTTTAATTTGAAATGCTATGGACCGAAACATGATTAAAAGCGTCTTTTCTATTCTGCAAGTTTGTGTATTGTGCTGCCTGATGTTTTTATATGGTAGTGTAAATGCTAGTGCAGCTGTGGAACGTTTGTCTGTAAAAGGAACCTTTCTTGTAAACGAAAAAGGCGAAAAGGTCGTATTGAAAGGAGTCAGTATGGGCTGGCATAACTGGTGGTCTCGCTTTTATAATGCTTCGGCTGTGAAAACGCTGAAAGAGCAATGGAATTGTACGCTGATTCGTGCCGCTATGGGAGTAGAGCCCGAAGGAGCTTATCTAAGCAATCCGGAGAAGGCGTTGAAATGTGTGACGGCTGTTGCCGATGCTGCTATCGCCAATGATGTGCATGTCATTATAGACTGGCATAGCCATGGGTTACATACAGAAGAGGCGAAAGAGTTTTTTAGTCAGATAACCGCTCGCTATAAAGGTGTTCCCAATGTTATTTATGAAATATTCAACGAACCGGTAAAGGATACCTGGGCTGATGTGAAAAAATATTCAGAGGACGTTATTGCTTGTATTCGTGCCGTCGATAGGGAGGCATTGATTCTGGTGGGTACTCCTCATTGGGATCAGGATGTACATCTGGCCGCCGATGATCCAATAAAGAATGTACATAATATAATGTATACACTGCATTTTTATGCTGCTACTCATAAAACTTCGTTGCGTGAGCGTGCCGATTATGCGCTGGAAAAAGGACTTCCTCTTTTTGTTTCCGAATGTGCCGGCATGGAAGCAAGCGGAGATGGAAATATAGATTTGCAGGAATGGAATAAATGGCAGGTGTGGATGAAAGAACATGCTGTCAGCTGGGCTGCCTGGTCAATAGCTGACAAAGACGAAACTTGCTCGATGCTTTATCCTTCAGCACCTGATACTGGGTGGAAAAGTGAGGATTTGAAGGAGTGGGGGCGTATTGTAAAAGAAGTGTTATTGGTAAAATGAGATATGTTGTTTATGTATAAAGTATTTTTTTAGGTAAGGTTGAAAGGATAATGGTTTTTGTGCCGGTAATTCTCTGAATTATCGGCACTATTTATTTGAAAGTATTCGGGAGATTTATAGAACATAGAGTAGATGTAAGTAATTAGACTATCTACAATGTTGTGAATTATTGGATAAAATTATATCATATTTCTAGATAGTTTCCTCTTACTTTTGCATTGTTGAAATAAATCTAATAGATATGCGGAAACAGAACTTTTTTTTGTTGTTAATGTCACTTGTGGTTATTGTGTCGTGTACCACAACGTCGAAAAATCAGAAAGAGAATAATTTTGTACGAGTAGAGAACGGACAGTTTATCCGTAATGGAAAGCCTTATTATTACATTGGTACTAATTTTTGGTATGGTGCAATATTAGGCTCAGAAGGCGAAGGAGGTAACCGTGTGCGTCTATGTCGCGAACTTGATTCATTAAAAAGTATTGGCATTGATAATTTACGTATACTGGTTGGTTCTGATGGCGAGCGAGGAGTAGCTGCTAAAGTAGAACCTACGCTTCAGGTTGCTCCAGGAGTTTACAATGATACTATTTTTGCAGGACTTGACTATCTGCTTGCTGAAATGGCAAAGCGTGATATGCTGGCTGTGCTTTATCTGAATAATTCATGGGAATGGAGTGGAGGATATGGACAGTATCTGCAATGGGCTGGTTATGGAAAAGCACCACAGCCAGCAGTTGATGGGTATGCGGCTTATATGAATTTTGCCGGTCAGTTTGTATGCTCGGACAGTGCCCAAGCTCTTTATGCAAATTATGTAAAGGATGTAATAACCCGTACCAACCGTTATACAAATGTGCGTTATATAGACGATCCGACTATTATGTCATGGCAGATAGGTAATGAACCTCGCGCTTTCTTACCAGAATATAAACAGAATTTTGCCAATTGGATGGGTAAGGCTGCTGCCTTGATCAAATCTCTTGATCCCAATCACCTGGTTTCTACCGGAAGCGAAGGTAAATGGGGCTGTGAGATGGATATGGACTTATTCGAAAAAATTCATGCAGATGCTAATGTGGATTATATGAATATTCATATCTGGCCATACAATTGGGGATGGGCTCCGAAAGATAGTTTGCAGGAGAATCTGGAAAAAGCAAAACAGAATTCGAAAGTGTATATCGACGAACATCTTGCAGTTGCAAAGAAGTATCAGAAGCCTTTGGTAATGGAAGAATTTGGATATCCTAGAGATAATTTTCAATTCAGTAAATCGTCGTCAGTGAAAGCACGAGATGCTTATTATAAATATATATTCGATTTGGTATTAGATAATGCTTCATCTCACACTTTGTTTGCAGGTTGTAATTTCTGGGGATGGGGAGGCTTTGCTAATCCTTCTGAAGAATATGAATATTGGAAACCTGGAGACGATTATACTGGCGATCCTGCTCAGGAGCAGCAGGGGCTGAATTCTGTATTTGCATCGGATAGTACAACAATTAGTGTCATAAAGCTTTTTTGTGCTAAAATTAGTAACGAGAAGTAATTAATATAGTAATTGTTTTTAACTATATTAGTTATGGATAAGATAGTATTATTAATAGTCTTTTGTTATCGTTATTTTTGTGATTGTAAAAAGAATGTAACACGGATGACTTTAATCTGATATTATGTAGGACAACTATTTGTAAACTTCTCACATATATCTGAATTTTAAGAAGAAATTATTAACCATACTAAAAATATATTATGGATAAAAATGTAAGAAAATGCGTGCTGATAGCTGGTGCATTTGCTACAATCTCGATCGGAAATGTGCACCCGGCATGGGCTTCTGAAACAAGTATGTTGGAGGTTGCTCAGCAAGCTAAGAAGCAAATAAAAGGTAAGGTAGTTGATGCTACCGGTGAAACTGTTATTGGAGCCAATGTTCTTGAAAAAGGAACAACTAATGGAGTAATTACCGATTTTGATGGAAATTTTGTACTGAATGTTTCGGAAGGTGCAACGCTGGAAATTTCTTATATTGGATATGTTACTCAGACGATTAAAATAACTAACCAGACTTCTTTGAATATTGTATTGAAAGAAGATTCTGAAACATTGGATGAGGTTGTGGTTGTTGGATACGGTACAATGAAAAAAAGCGACTTGTCTGGTGCTTCTGTTTCTGTAGGTGAAGATGCTATTAAAGGATCTGTCATAACAAACCTTGATCAGTCCTTGCAGGGACGTGCAGCAGGTGTTTCGGCTGTAACAACTTCAGGTGCGCCGGGTTCTTCATCTTCTATCCGTGTTCGTGGTCAGGCTACTATTAACTCAAACGCAGAACCTTTGTATGTAATTGATGGCGTTATTGTGCAGGGTGGAGGTTCTTCTGGTTCTGATTTTGGACTTGGTGATGCATTGGGTAATGGCTCGGTTTCTACTATTTCTCCGCTGTCTACTATCAATCCGTCAGATATTGTTTCTATGGAGATTTTGAAGGATGCTTCGGCTACAGCTATTTATGGAGCTCAGGGAGCAAATGGAGTTGTGTTAATTACAACCAAGCGTGGTAAGGCAGGTGAAGCCAAATTTACTTATGACGGTATGCTGGCTGTACAGCGTCAGACTAAGCGTTTGGACATGATGAACTTGCGCGAATTTGCAAGTTTCTACAATGATTTTGTTGAAACTGGTGAGCTGGAGCCGAGTTCTACTTATGCAGATCCTTCATTGTTAGGTGTTGGAACCAATTGGCAGGATGCTGTATTCCGTACAGCTTTGCAGCATCAGCATCAGATTTCGGCTCAAGGAGGTACGGATAAAGTGAAGTATTATGTTTCTGGTTCTTATATGGATCAGGATGGTACGTTGATTGGTTCAAGCTTTAACCGTTATTCTTTCCGAACTAACTTGGATGCTCAGTTGAAACCGTGGCTGAAAATCGGTTTGAATGCTACTTATTCTGCTACGCAGGATGATTTGAAACTGGCAGATAGTGATCAGGGTATTATCAGTTATTCATTGCAAACTGTGCCGGATATACCTATTTATGATATTGATGGAAATTATTCATCTATTGTACGTGAAGGGTATACTAGTCCGAACCCGATTGCAATGGCTATGATGGATCAGATTTTATTGGATCGTCAGAAACTGACTGGTAGTATTTTTGCAGATGTTACTTTGATGAAAAATCTGACCTGGCATACAGAATTTGGCTATGACATCAGCTATAATAAAGGTGAACGTTATCAGCCCAAAGTTGACTTAGGAAACTGGAAACGAGACAGTAACTCAAGTTCTATTCAGAAGAATAACAGTACATTCTGGCAATTGAAAAACTATGTAACTTACAATGGACAGATAGATAAGCATAGCTTCACAGCAATGTTAGGACAAGAGTGTTGGGAGTCTAACTATGATTATACTTCGGTAGCCAATACAAACTTACCTTCGGATGCTGTTCATAATCCGGCATTGGGTACGGGTACTCCTTCTATTAATTCCGGATTCGGTAGTTCTGCAATGGCTTCTTTCTTTACTCGTTTGACATATAATTATGCAGATCGTTATTTGGCAACCTATACGTATCGTTATGATGGTTCTTCTAACTTTGGACCTGATAACCGATGGGCTGGTTTCCATGCTGTAGCTGGATCATGGCGTTTTTCAAATGAAAAATTCTTTGAACCTCTGACAAATGTGATCAGCAATGGTAAGCTGCGTTTAGGATGGGGACAAACTGGTAACTCAAATATAGGTGGATATCGCTGGGGAGCTAGTATGTCAAGAATGCCGACTGGATTAGGCTTAGGTTATCGTCAGTCTAATATCGCTAATCTGGGAGTAAAATGGGAAACTCAGGAACAAGTCAATGTCGGTATTGACTTAGGTTTCTTCCATGAAAGAGTAAATTTGATTGTTGACTGGTATAAAAAGGTTTCTAAAGATATGTTGATGTCTTTACAGCTTCCTTCGTATATGGGTACTTCCGGTAATGCTTCTTCAGCTTTGGCTGCACCGATGGGAAACTATGGTGATATCGAAAATAAAGGTTGGGAAATTTCTTTGAATACTCATCCGCTGATTGGAGCTTTTGAGTGGGATTCTGATTTCCAGATTTCATTTAATAGAAATAAATTGCGTGCACTCGATGGTACTGCAAATGCGCAGATTGTAGGATATGGACAGTGGAGTGATGTAGTGAGTGTGACTAACGTGGGTGAATCACTTTACAATTTCTACGGTTATGTATGTGACGGTGTGTATGAAGACTTGGAAGATTTGCAGACATCTGCCAAACCTGCCAAATATCCGGCAGATGGAGTGTTTAACAGAACGAATACAGTATGGGTAGGTGATATAAAATATAAAGATTTGAATGGTGATGGTGTTATTGATGAAAACGATAGAACAAACATCGGTTCACCACTACCCAAATTTACTTTTGGATGGACAAATACATTTAGATATAAAAATTTTGACTTATCATTATTTATCAACGGCTCGTATGGCAATAAGGTATTCAATTATCTAGGAATGAAACTGACTCATATGAATTCTCCTTGGAGCAACCAGTTGAATACAGTGCTTGACCGTGCGCAGATTGTACCAATAGATCCTAATAAGGATTATTCTGCAGGAGTTGTTGTGAATGGTGTGACAATATACAACTGGTATGATGATATTACTAATGTGCGAGTAGCAAATGCTGGTGCAACTATACCTCGTGCTTCTATACAAGACCCTAATGATAATGACCGTATCAGTGATCGTTATATTGAAGATGGATCATATATTCGTTTGAAGAATATCACTTTAGGATATACTTTCCCAGGAAAGATTATTAAGAAATGGGGACTCGATAATTTGCGTGTATATGCTAATATCCAGAATTTGCTGACAATTACAGGTTATAGTGGTTATGATCCAGAAATCGGAGCCAGCACTGCCAGTGCGAATGTTTATGGATTGGATAATGGACGTTATCCTTCTCCTACAGTTTATTCTTTCGGATTGAATGTTTCTTTCTAAATAAATGTGATTATGAAATTGAATAATATAAAATACTGGACTTTAGCAGCCATATTGGGAGCTAATTTAGTTTCGTGTGATGATTTTCTGGATCGTCCGGCAGAAGATTCATATAATGTAGATAATTTTTATCAGAATGATGAACAGTGTTTCCAAGGAGTAAATCCTCTGTATAACTCTCCTTGGTTTGACTTTCAGCGCGGATTTTTTAAAGTAGGTGAAGTTCTTGCAGGCAATTATTATTGGGGATCTTCTCCCTATCTGACCTTTACAGTGAATGGGACGGATGAAGATTTGATAAATATGTCTTATTCGTTGTGGTCGGTTAATGCATATGCTAATACGATTCGGGAAAGATTGCAGACTGCTGGAGGAAGTGAACAGACAAGAAATACATGTATGGGTGAGTGTCTTGTATGGAAGGCCATGGCTTATTTCTATCTGGTACGTACTTTCGGGGCAGTACCTATCGTTCATAGTAATTCAGATGATATTGCAGCAGGTAATTACAATGAAAAATATAAAGTACAGATTCCTGATGTGTATGAATATATAGTAATGACGTTGGAAGAGGCTATAAGATTACTTCCTGAGTCAAACTCTGAAGGGCGTATCGATCAGTATACAGCTAAAGGTTTGTTAGCTAAGGTGTATCTTACCAAATCGGGCTACGGAATGAGTGGATCAAGAAATGAAGATGATTTACGTCAGGCAGCGGCTTATGCTAAAGATGTAATTGACAATTCAGGCAGACATTTGTTGGCGAACTATTCTGATGTATTCCGTTTGGCAAATAACTTCAATGAAGAATGTCTGCTCTCATGGCACTGGTCTGCTTCTTCTGATGCATGGACTTGCCAAAATGCTTTGCAGTCAGATTTAGCAATAGCAGGATTTGATGAATTTGGTGATTGTTGGGGTGGTTATAATGGTCCGTCTGTTGATTTGCAGGATGCCTTTGGTGAAAATGCTTTGAGTCCGACTCGCTATAATGGAGATACCCGTCGCAAGGCAACCATGATGATGTGTGGTGATGTTTATGAATATTTCTGGCAAGATAAAGGTGGATTCAATTATATTAATTTTATCTATGATACTGATAACTTAGGAGGTCCCGGTACTTACCAGAGCGCAACTGGAGCTAATGAAGTAAAGCAGTTGTATGGCAATGCCAATGACCATTTGACAGCTACAGGTGTTTCGGCTTCTTCTCAACACAGTCAGTTGAGTACACATTTGTTGCGTTTGTCGGATGTTTATTTGATTTATGCCGAAGCAATGATCGGAAACAATGGCTCTACTTCTGATGAATCAGCTATTGATGCCTTCTATCAGGTACGTCATAGAGCTATCAGTACATACGAACGTCCTTCTGTAATTACATGGGAAGATGTTTGGAAAGAACGTCGTCTGGAACTGGCTTGTGAAGGTGACCGTTGGTATGATTATGTACGTTTATCTTACTATGATCCACAAAGAGCCATCAATGAGCTGACAAATCAGCGTCGTGATGTCTATTATGGATTGGATGATTTGTATAAAACTTATTATCAGACAGGTTCTTTTACAGTAAATCCGGACGAGCATCGATATAATCCGAATGCTGTAAAACCTAATGTTACTATTTCGAGCTTTACATTGCCTTTCCCGACAGAAGATGTGGTATTTAATCCTCATTTGATGGAAGATCCGATTCATGTAGATGTACGAAGTGAATTTAGTTATTAATAAAAATAAGAGTTATGATGAAACTAATGAAATATATAAAAGGCTTAGTTATAGTGGGAGCCGTCCTTTCTGGAGTTATGATGACTTCGTGTGAAGACGAACCTGATAAGTATGAAATTGCAGATGGGCTTCCTACAGTAAACTATATACGAATGACAGATCCGGAAGTTGCTGATTCGTTGATAACAGGAGCTTATATGTCGAATACGATTTGTCTGGTCGGAGAAAATTTGCGGAGTGTATACGAACTTTATTTCAATGATCAGAAGGCCATCTTAAATACAAGTTTGATAACGGATAATACATTGATTGTAGATATTCCGTCTACAATACCGAGTGTCGTTACAAATAAAATTTATTTAATTAATAAGAATCACGAAACTGTAACATACGATTTTAATGTATTGGTTCCAGCTCCGGAGATTACATCTATGTCTAACGAATATGCTCAGCCAGGAACTGTTGCTACGATTTATGGAGATTATTTCATTGATGATCCAAATGTTCCATTAACTGTAGAAATAGCTAATGTCCCTGTTACTGAAATTACTAGTCTGACCCGAAATGCTATCAGTTTTGTTGTTCCTGATGGTGCAGAAACAGGATATGTTAATGTAGAGTCTATATATGGAACAGGACAGTCTACGTTCCGTTACATGGAAAATGATGGTATTTTATTCGACTTTGATGATGATGGTGATGATGCTATAGCAAAAGACAATGGTTGGCATGCCGCTACAATAGGAACATTGGAGAATGTTTCTTCTTTAGATGGCAACTATCTGATATTCCAGGGAGATTTGGATAATGGCTCATGGAATGATTCTGATTTTGCTTTTGAGTATTGGCCTTATGGAGATGAAGCAACTCCTTATTTGAATACATTGGTCGATTTTGAGGATTTGAGTAACTTGCAACTTAAATTTGAAGTGAATGTACCTGATGCATGGAGTGCATGTGCTATGCAAATCTTGCTGACAACTAATAATGAGGTTAGTGGTGATAATATGAACAATTCGTTCTTCCAAGGAGATACATTCCCTCGTGCGTTGTGGATTCCTTGGCAGTCTAGCGGAAGTTATACTACTACAGGTTGGACTACTGTTACAGTGCCGCTATCTGAATTCCGTTATGGTGCTTCGGGTATTTCTCTTTCTCCGTTGTCGTCAACAGATATTACTGGTCTGACCTTGTTTGTATGGAATGGTGGTGTTACAGGAACTGCCTGCTCGCCAACTATCTGTATCGATAATATTCGCGTAGTGCCTATCTATTAATTAAAAAAATGAATGTACGATGAAAACAAATAGATTATCGGTCCTTTGTTTGGCTGGAGCACTTTTATTGACAGGTGTTTCGTTTACCTCTTGTCTGAAAGGTGATGATGTAGATACTAATCAATATGTAGGAGGTATCAGTTTGAATGTTTTTGGTCCATCTCCGGTTGCTCGTGGAGGTGAGTTAAGATTTTTGGGTAGTGGAATGAATCAGGTTACGGCAGTGGTTATTCCAGGATGTGCAGATATTACAGATATCAATGTAATCAGTGACAGAGAAATCCGTATCACTGTTCCTCAGGAAGCACAACCTGGACTGGTAACACTGAGAACTCCTAATGGGGATATAACTACGAAAACGGAACTGACTTTTACAGAACCTATTTCTATAGAAAACTTTACACCGGCTACAGTATTGCCTGGTGATGAGTTGACCATCGAAGGTGAATATTTAAATCTGATTCATGAGGTCATTTTTGCAGATGATGTAACTGTTACTGAGGAGGATTTCATTACGCATGAACGGAATATGATAAAATTGCTTGTGCCTGAAGAAGCACAGACTGGACAGATTATTTTATCTGATGGTGAAGAGTTGCCAAATCTGATTTATTCGGAAGAAGATCTGGTAGTTACCTTACCGTCTGTAGAAACTGTTGTGAATAAGGAAAATGCTAAACCTGGTGATGTTGTCGAAATAAATGGAGAAAATCTTGATTTGGTTCGACAGATGCTGATGCCTGATGGAACTGAAGTGGAATTTACATTAACAAGTCCGAATATTATAGAATTTATATTGCCGGAAAATGCTTCCGATGGAGATGTTGTTGTCGTTCCTGCTTCGGGAGTAAAGGTTACTGTTGCTCATTTGACAATGGCTGTACCGACTAATCTTGTTGCTACTCCAGCTTCCGGCCTTCGTGGAGGTGATGAGATTGTTTTGACGGGTTTAAATTTGGATGTTGTAACCAGTTTGTCTTTCCCTGGTGTAGCAGAAAATGTTCAGCCAGCCTCTCTATCTGAAAAAGAACTCACCGTTGTTATGCCGGAAGCTGCACAAAGTGGCAGTCTTATATTGAATACGAAAAGTGGCAAGCAGGTAAGTATTGTTATCGAAACATTAAAACCTTTGGTTGGAAGTTATAATCCATCTTCTATACCAGCTGGAGAAAGTTTGCTGATAAACGGACAGAATCTGGATTTGGTTGCTTCGGTTACTTTTGGAGGCGGACAAACAGTTGCGGTTTCTTCTTCATCTGCTAGTCAGTTGTCTGTGTCTGTTCCGATGGAAGCAGAAACTGGAAACATTGTTTTGAATATGTATAATGGAGAAACAGTTGAGGCTCCTTCACTTACAATAACAAAACCTCAATGCTGTTATGTTATGAATCTGCCAGAGAAGGTAGATGCTGGAGCTCTTTTGGAATTAGAGGTTGCTAATGGAGATAAACTGACACAGGTTAATGTTAACGGAAGTCAGGTACAGTTTATATTACGTGATTCTAAATTGATGATTTCCTTACCAGCTGAAACAGTAGGAGAGGCAACCTTGGAATTGGTTTCATCGAATGGAAGTATTTCTTATCAGATTGAAATTGTAGGTTCTATGGGAACTCTTATTTATGAAGGTCCATTGGCTACTGGCTCATGGGCGAACTCAGCACAAATCTCTTCTAATATGTTTGCAACGGCTCAAGTAGGACAGGTTATTACTGTTGTTGTATCCGATTTACAGGCTGGTGCTCAAGGTTCGTTCAAGAATAGTAGCTGGGCTGCTATTGCTCCGGGCACTGAGTATTTTAATATTGATGGTAACTTCTCATTGACTATAACTCAGGATATACTGACTCAGTTGCAGTCTGGAGGCTTGATTATCAGCGGACAGAATTATACAATAGAATCAGTCTACATTAAATAAGTGAAAGTATGAATAAAGTTTATATATGTTTTTTGTTTATAGCAACATTATTTACTACTATTTCATGTTCAACAGAAGTTGAGCATGAAATAGCACAGGTTGCTTCTCCCACTTTGGTTTCAACAACTCCTGTTACCGGTACATCGGGAATTCAGTCGGGTAATGTAACAATCAGTCTTACATACGACAAGAATGTGTTTTTTGCATCCAAAAATAAAGATTTACTGTCGATTTCTAATGATGGAAGTATTGTCAGTGCCGATGTTATAGGTTCAAGTCCTACACTGGTAGTAGTTGCAAACTGTCCTTCTAGGAATACAACTTATACTTTCTCAGTTCCAGAGGGACTGGTTACAGGACCTAATTCGATGCCGGCTCCTGCTGTAGAGATTAGTTTTACGACTCAGGGATTGGATAATACTCCGGTGAATACATTGACAGCTGAAGCTCAGAGAGTATATGATTTCTTGCAGGAAACCTATGAGCAGAAAACTATTTCAGGAATGATGGCTAATGTTGCGTGGAATGTTGAAGAGTCTGAGCAGGTTTATCAATGGACAGGGAAATATCCGGCATTGAACTGCTTTGATTATATTCATCTACAGTCTTCGGCCGAAGGTAGTTGGATTGACTATGGAGATATCACTCCAGTTTCTCAGTGGTGGAATAATGGAGGTTTGGTTGCTGCTATGTGGCATTGGAATGTTCCGACCTCAAACGGAAGCGGAAATCTTACTACTTACAAAGATCAAACATCTTTTGATATCGACAATGCTTTTACCGAAGGGACATGGGAGTACCAGACTGTCAATGCTGATTTGGAAAAGATTGCAGGCTATTTGAAACTGCTGAAAGATGCAAATATACCTGTCATTTGGCGTCCACTTCATGAAGCTGCCGGTGGATGGTTCTGGTGGGGCAAAAATGCTGATAGCTTTAAGCGTTTATGGATCCAGATGTTCGATTACTTCAAGGCTCAGGGACTTGATAATCTGATTTGGGTATGGACAACTGAAACGGGTGATGCAGATTGGTATCCAGGTGATGAATATGTAGATATTGTAGGACGAGATTTGTATGGAAATGATGCAGCAGACTGTGCTAGTCAATATCAGACTGTAGTTTCTGAGTATGGTAGTAAAATGGTAGCGTTGAGTGAATGCGGAGCTTATATTGATACCAACAGTGAGCTGGGGTTACTTTCTGAACAGTGGAATGCTGGAGCACGCTGGTTATGGTTTATGCCATGGTATGATAATGATGGTGCTGCGCTTTCTCATGCTGATAAAGAATGGTGGCAGGATGCTATGTCGCAGTCGTATGTGATAACCCGCGATCAACTTCCTTCATTTAAATAAAAATTTATCACATAATTAGTTATTAGGAGTGACTGTGTGACAAGTAATAAACATAGTCACTCCTTTGTTTATAAATGTGATGGTGTGATGTTTTTTTAAAAGAAAAAACGTATATGTATATGTTAAGATTGTATCATTCTGTGGTATAAAATTTCTCTATCTTTGCTGATGTTAAATAGTAAAACTAATTATTATGAAATTCTCGAAAGCTATTGTTTCAACTATGATTATCGGTACTTGTCTGACTGCTTGCGGCAATCAGCAAAAAAAACAATCAGAAATGGATAAAACACCTGAAGCATACTCTATGCTAAATGTGCTTGAGAAGCTTCCTCAGCATAAAATGTTCATGTTTGGACATCACGATGATCCGGTTTATGGTATCGGCTGGGACGGAGATGAGAACCGAAGCGATGTGAAAAGTGTTTGCGGGGACTATCCGGCAATGATGTCTTTTGATTTGGGAAGAATGGAGATCTACGGTGATAAAACACTAGATAATGTATCACTCGACCGTATCAGAAAGGAAGTTATTGCTCAGTATGAGCGTGGGGGTATGTCATCTTTCAGCTGGCACGTAGATAATCCTTTGACAGGAAAGGATTCATGGGATGTGAGTGACTCTACTGTGGTAAAGTCGGTTTTGCCGGGAGGAGTTAATCATGATAAGTTTATAGGTTGGCTGGATAAAGTAGCAGATTATCTTAATTCAATTCAGACTTCAGAAGGAGTAAAGGTTCCTGTACTCTTCCGTCCTTGGCATGAACATACGGGAAGTTGGTTCTGGTGGGGAAAGAATTTGTGCTCAACTGAAGATTATAAAGCGCTTTGGAGAATGACTTATGACCGTTTGCAAGAAAAAGGGGCTACTCAGTTGCTGTATGCATATTCTCCGGGTACGGAACCCAAAGACTCTACCGAATATCTGGAACGCTATCCGGGAGATGATATTGTTGACCTGATAGGAGTAGATGCATATCAGTTTGATAAAGATGCTTATGTGAAGAGTCTGGATAATGCACTTACCATTATGTCACAGGTAAGCAAGGCACATAAAAAGCTGATGGCTGTAACCGAAACAGGTTATGAAACAATACCAGATTCGCTTTGGTGGACACAAACATTGATGCCTGTAATTGAAAAATATCCGATCAGTTATGTGCTGGTATGGAGAAATGCTCGTGAAAAAGAAAATCACTACTATGCTCCTTATCCAGGACATCCGTCGGCTGCTGATTTTGTGAACTTCTATAATGATCCGCGGACATTGTTTGCCGGAGATATGAAAACAATAAAGTAAATTGACATAAAACTTATTATAATGAATACTACATTTGAAGACAAAGTAAAAAGATTGTTTGCTCAGCATGAAGAGTTGATTACTCGTAAGAATGAGCCTGTTGAAACAACCAACGGAGTATATACCCGTTATAAGTATCCAGTCGTAACGGCTGCTCATACTCCTGTGTTCTGGCGTTACGATTTGGATGAAAAGACAAATCCTTATCTGATGGAACGCATTGGAATGAATGCTGCAATGAACTCCGGAGCTATTAAATGGAACGGAAAATATTTGCTGGTAGTGCGTGTCGAAGGAGCTGACCGCAAGTCGTTCTTTGCTGTTGCTGAAAGTCCGAATGGAGTAGATAATTTCCGTTTCTGGGATTATCCTATTACCATGCCCGACGATGTAATACCGGCTACCAATATTTATGATATGCGTCTGACAGCTCACGAAGATGGTTGGATCTACGGTATTTTCTGTGCTGAACGTCACGATGATAATGCGCCTGCCGGTGATCTGTCTTCTGCAACAGCTACAGCAGCAATTGCTCGTACTAAAGACCTGAAGACATGGGAACGTTTGCCGGATTTGAAATCGAAGAGCCAGCAACGTAATGTTGTTCTTCACCCGGAATTTGTGGATGGAAAATATGCATTCTATACTCGTCCGCAAGATGGATTTATCGATGCCGGAAGTGGCGGTGGTATCGGATGGGCACTGGTTGACGATATTACTCATGCCGAAGTAAAAGAAGAAAAGATTATTGACTGCCGTTATTATCATACAATAAAAGAAGTGAAGAACGGTGAAGGTCCACATCCTATCAAGACTCCGAAGGGATGGTTGCATCTGGCTCATGGAGTACGTGGTTGTGCTGCTGGTTTACGTTATGTACTTTATATGTATATGACTTCACTCGAAGATCCTAGCAAGCTGATAGCTGCCCCTGGAGGCTATTTTATGGCTCCTGAAGGAGAAGAACGTATCGGTGACGTTTCAAACGTGTTGTTTACAAACGGTTGGATTGCCGACGAAGATGGAAAAGTATTTATTTATTATGCTTCTTCAGACACACGTATGCATGTAGCTGTTTCTACTATCGACAAACTGGTAGATTACTGTATGAATACTCCACAAGACGGCCTGACAACTACTGCATCAGTAGAAACGTTGAAAAAACTGATTGATAAGAACCTGAAATTGATAAAATAATAAAAATAAGAAAGTAAGTACTGCTATGATAAAACTCACGGAAAAAATAGGTTATGGTTTCGGAGATATGGCTTCCTCTATGTTTTGGAAGTTGTTCGGGGCTTATTTGATGATATTCTATACGGATGTATTTGGCTTGCCTGCTGCTATGGTGGGAACAATGTTCTTGGTTACTCGTATATGGGATTCTGTATTCGATCCGATTGTTGGAGTTGTAGCCGACCGTACTTCCAGCCGATGGGGTAAGTTCCGCCCGTATTTGTTATATCTGGCTATTCCGTTTGCTTTGATAGGAGTACTTACTTTTTATACGCCACCTTTCGGTGATATGGGTAAATTGGTTTATGCCTATATAACCTATTCGCTGATGATGATGGTTTATTCGGCCATTAATGTTCCTTACGCATCCTTGTTAGGAGTGATGAGTCCCGATCCGTCAGAACGCAATACACTGTCTACTTATCGTATGATGTTTGCTTATCTGGGCAGTTTTATTGCACTTCTGTTGTTCATGCCTATGGTCAATGCCTTTAGTGGGCATAGCAAGGAAGTTGCTGACCAGCAGTTCGGATGGTTCATGGCTGTGGTTGTAATTGCAATCATGTGTGCAGTCTTGTTCTTTGGTTGTTTTGCATGGACAAAAGAACGGGTGAAGCCTATCAATGATAAAAAGACTTCTCTGAAAGATGATATCAAAGATCTCTTCCATAATAAACCGTGGTGGATATTGTTTGGTGCCGGAGTAGCCACTTTGGTATTTAACTCTATCCGTGACGGAGCTGCGGTATATTACTTCAAATATTTTATTATAGAAGACGAGTACCGTACTATTTCGCTGATGGGCGTATCGTTTGTGTTGAGTGGATTGTATCTTTCTATCGGTCAGATTGCCAATATTGTAGGAGTTATTCTGGCTGCTCCCATGAGTAATAAGATTGGAAAGAAAAGAACTTTCGCATTGTCTATGCTGGTAGCTTCAGCCTTAAGTGTGGTATTCTTCTGGTTCGATAAGGATGATCTGATTCTGATTTTTGTATTCCAATGTCTGATAAGCATATGTGCCGGAAGTATTTTCCCTTTGCTTTGGTCAATGTATGCCGACTGTGCCGATTTCTCGGAACTGAAAACAGGTAATCGTGCGACAGGTTTGATATTCAGTGCGTCATCAATGAGTCAGAAGTTTGGTTGGGCCATTGGTACAGCTGTAACCGGATGGCTGTTGTCTTTCTTCGGTTTCCAGGCTAATGCAGTGCAAAGTGAAGAAACTATTAATGGTATTAAGATGTTCTTAAGTCTGCTTCCCGCAATTGCAGCATTTATTTCGGTAGTATTTGTTTGCTTCTATCCATTGGGAGAACAGAAAATGAAGGGTATAATGGAACAGTTAAACTTAAAACGACAATCAAAAAATGTATAACGAAATAGTATCACAGCTCTGTTCTGAGGTAAAGGCTGAGCTGGAAAACAATATTCTTCCTTTTTGGATGACAAAAATGACCGACCATGAGCATGGTGGATTCTATGGCCGTATCACAGGCAATGACGTGTTGGAGGCATCAGCTTCGAAAGGAGCAATTCTCAATGCACGTATTTTGTGGACTTTCTCTGCTGCTTATCGCTTGTTGAGAAAAAAAGAATATCTTGAGACTGCTACACGTGCAAAGCGTTATCTGATTGATTTCTTCTATGACAGTGATTTTGGAGGTATTTATTGGGAACTTGATTATAAAGGAAATCCTGTTGATACAAAAAAACAGATTTATGCCATAGGCTTTGCTATTTACGGCTTGAGTGAATATACGCGTGCTACAGGTGATGCTGAGGCTTTGGATTATGCCAAACGTTTGTTTGAAGTTATCGAGAAATATAGCTTTGATGCAGAAAAGAATGGTTATCTGGAAGCTCTTACCCGCGACTGGTGTCCGATAGAAGATATGCGTCTGAGTGATAAAGATGAAAATGAGAAGAAAACCATGAATACGCATTTGCATATTCTGGAACCTTATACCAATCTGTATCGCGTGTGGAAGGATGAACGTCTGGGAAAACAAATCTATAATCTGGTAAACTTGTTTTTGGATAAAATATTGGATGCTGAAACTTATCATCTGAATTTATTTTTTGAAGATGACTGGACCAACAAATATCAGATTGTATCATACGGACATGATATTGAGGCGTCGTGGCTGATTCATGAAGCAGCTTTGGTATTAGGTGATAAAGGTCTGTTGCAGAAGGTGGAACCTGCCATTATAAAAATAGCTGAGGCTGCTGATGAAGGACTAAATCCAGATGGCAGCATGATTTATGAAAACTTTGTGAGCAAAGGAAAAATAGATCGTGAGTTGCATTGGTGGGTACAAGCTGAGAATGTTGTCGGTCATCTTAATCTTTATCAGCATTTTGGTGATAAGTCGGCCTTGGAAAAGGCATTGAAGTGCTGGACATTTATCAAGTCAAAATTAGTAGACACGGAGCAGGGTGAATGGCATTGGAGCTTGTATCCTGACGGAACAGTTAATACCAAAGATGATAAAGCTGGATTCTGGAAATGTCCTTATCATAATGGTCGTATGTGTATGGAAATATTGGAACGTTTTTCTTGAGAAACGATAGAGAACAGCTTTCATCATTATTAGGCGAATAATAGTAATGATGAAGGCTGTTTTTTGTTGCTTAACCCCGGATTACTAATAATATTATGAAAAAACTATTATCTGTTTTACTGCTTATACAGTTTATGGCTTGTTTGTCTGTCAGTGCACAACAAATAAGAGAGTCGATATTGCTGAATAATGGATGGAAATTTGCGTATGGACATGCTGGTGACATGAAAAAAGATTTTACTCATGGAACTGAATATTTTACTTATTTCGCAAAGGCCAAGTCTTTTAATCAGAACCAAGGTCCAAGTTTCGAGCAGTTTAATGACTCTTTGTGGCAAACAGTCAGTTTACCGCACGATTGGGCAGTTGATCTTCCTTATTCAGAAGAAGCAAGTCATAGTCATGGATATAAAACCATCGGATGGAAATATCCTGAAACGAGTGTTGGATGGTATCGGCGTAAGTTTTATATTGCAGCAGAGGATTCAGGCAAACACATTGCTGTCAGATTTGATGGAATCTTTCGTAATGCACAAGTATTCTGCAACGGTTTTTATTTAGGACATGAACCGAGCGGATATGCTACTCAGGTTTATGATTTGACGGAATACTTGAATTACGGCGCAGAGAATCTGCTTACAGTCCGTGTAGATGCCAGTACGGAAGAAGGCTGGTATTACGAAGGAGCAGGAATTTATCGCGATGTGTGGTTGGAGAAGATGTCATTAATTCATGTTGCTCCTTTTGGCACGTTCGTTACTTCTCACATAACCGATTCTTATAAGGCTGCCGATGTGAATATAGAAGTTCGTTTATCGAATAAGGGATTGGAACCGGCGAATTGTACAGTGGTCAATCGTGTCCTTGATGCTACAGGACGCAAAGTAGTCAGTACGCAGAAATCAGATATTACTTTAGCTCCTAAACAGGAAGAGGTGAAGCTATTGCAGTCGGTAAAGATGAATGATATTCATTTGTGGAATCTGGAACAGCCTTATTTATATACCTTATATACAGATGTATATGTCGGCGAGAAGTTGGTTGATACATATTCTACCAATTTTGGAATCCGGAAAATCGAGTTTGATCCACAGAAAGGATTTATGCTAAATGGTTGTCCGGTTAAATTGAAAGGAACTAACTTACATCAGGATCATGCCGGAGTAGGAACTGGAATCCCCGACCGGTTGTGGGAGTATCGCATAAAGAAGATGAAAACGATAGGAAGTAATGCCATACGCACGTCGCACAATCCGATGTCGCCTGTCTTTCTGGATTTATGCGACCGCCTGGGAATGCTTGTTATTGAAGAAAATCGTCTGATGGGTATCAATCGTGAGCATATCGGTCTTTTGGAACATATGATCAAGCGTGACCGGAATCATCCATGTATTATTTTGTGGAGTATCGGAAATGAAGAGTGGGCACTCGAAGGTAATGAACGTGGATTGCGTATTACTAAATCGATGAGTGAATATGTACATCAGCTGGACTCAACTCGCCTGTCGACACAAGGAACGGCCGGTGGACGGGTTTCTCTCTTCGGAGTCGATGTGAAAGGATATAATTATCTCCGCCAGAACCCGATAGATGAATTCCATCAGAAACATCCTGAGTGGTATTCGCCGGTTGGTTCGGAGGAAACATCAGGATGTGGTACACGTAACGTTTATTATACCGATTCATTACGTGGTTGGATGGCTCCCATCAATCGTACGGCTCAAGATGATAATCATATTATTAATCCAATGGCAAGAGGCTGGCAGTTCTATCATGACCGTCCTTGGCTGGCCGGACTTTTCTATTGGACAGGACTTGATTATAGAGGTGAACCGAATCCGATGCTTTATCCGGCTACAGGTTCACAGTTTGGCATATTTGATTATTGCGGATTCCCTAAAGATGAAGCCTTTTATCTGAAATCTTGGTGGACTGACGAACCGGTTCTGCATTTGTCACCGCATTGGAATTTGTCTGGTCATGAAGGAGATAGTATTAATGTATGGGCATATAGCAATTGTGACGAAGTTGAACTGTTTGTCAACGGAAAAAGCTTAGGACGGAAGTCTATGCCGGTCAATGGATATATCGAATGGAAAACAATCTATCGTCCGGGTAGTTTACTGGCCAAAGGCTATAAGGCTGGCAAGAAAGTTATGGTAGAGAAAATAGAAACTACAGGTAAGGCTGCCCGTATCTCAATAGAACCATATAATACAACTTTGAAGGCGGACGGTCAGGATATTGCAATTGTAGATCTGACATTGAAAGATGAAAAAAATCGTGAAGTACCCGATGCCATGAATGAAATGATTGTTACCTTGACTGGTCCTGCAACGATATTGGGATACGGGAACGGTGATCCGGGATTCAAGGAAATAGAACGTCCTGTAAATGGTGAAACATCTTTCCGCATCAAAGCTTTTTCTGGAAAGGCACAGGTAATAATCCGTTCGCAGGAAGGAAAGAAAGGAAATGTCCAATTGGAAGTTTCTGGTACGGGATTGAAAAAAGCAACTCAACAATTTATAATAGATTAATATCATGAATAATATTCGAAATTTGGCGATGGCTTCTATGGTATGTGCCGGAAGCCTTGCAGGAATGGCTCAGCCGGCTCCTGCGATTTCTGCTGATCCGGTAATCGAGGCACATATTCAGGAATGGCTGAAAAAAATGACACTCGAAGAGAAAATCGGACAGATGTGTGAGATAACAGTCGATGTAGTTACTGATTTTCCAGGAAGCAAAGATGGGTTTAAGTTGAGCGAGGCTATGCTCGATACGGTGATAGGTAAGTATAAAGTTGGTTCTATCCTGAATGTTCCTTTAAGCGTAGCCCAGAAAAAAGAAGTGTGGGCGGCTGCCATTAAGCAAATTCAGGAGAAGTCGATGAAAGAAATAGGCATTCCATGTATTTATGGAGTGGACCAGATTCATGGAACCACCTATACACTCGATGGTACATTATTCCCTCAAGGTGTCAACATGGGAGCTACTTTCAATCGCAGTCTGGTTCGTCGTGGAGCTGAAATATCTGCCTACGAAACAAAGGCTGGCTGTATTCCCTGGACCTATGCTCCGGTTGTCGATTTGGGACGTGACCCGCGCTGGCCGCGTATGTGGGAGAACTACGGAGAAGACTGTTATGTGAATGCAGAAATGGGTGTTGAGGCTGTCAAAGGTTTTCAGGGAGATGATCCGAATCATATTGGCGAATATAATGTGGCAGCCTGCATGAAACATTACATGGGGTATGGTGTTCCAGTTTCGGGTAAAGACCGTACACCTTCTTCTATTTCACGAAGCGATATGCGTGAAAAACATTTTGCTCCGTTTTTGGCAGCAGTGAGAGCCGGTGCGCTGTCGGTTATGGTAAACTCAGGTGTAGACAATGGTATGCCTTTCCATGCTAATCGTGAACTGCTTACCGAATGGTTGAAGGAAGACTTGAACTGGGACGGTATGATTGTGACCGACTGGGCAGATATCAACAATCTGTGTACACGCGACCATATTGCAGCAACCAAGAAAGAAGCTGTCAAGATTGCCATCAATGCCGGAATCGACATGTCGATGGTTCCCTACGAAGTAAGCTTCTGCGACTACTTGAAAGAACTGGTACAGGAAGGTGAAGTTCCCATGAGCCGCATTGATGATGCCGTAGCCCGCGTATTACGTCTGAAATACCGTCTGGGACTGTTCGAAAATCCATATTGGGATATTAAGAAATACGATAAGTTTGGTTCGAAGGAATTTGCAGCCGAAGCTTTGCAGGCCGCCGAAGAATCGGAAGTGCTGTTGAAGAATGAAGGTAATATCCTGCCGCTTGCCAAAGGAACAAAAATCCTGCTTGCCGGTCCGAATGCCAACTCCATGCGCTGCCTGAACGGAGGATGGTCGTATAGCTGGCAGGGACATCGTGCCGACGAATTTGCAGGAGCATATAATACGATTTACGAAGCATTGTGCAACAAATACGGTAAAGAGAACATCATTTACGAACCGGGTGTGACTTACGCTCCTTATAAAAACGATAACTGGTGGGAAGAAAACCAGCCGGAAATCGAAAAATCAGTTGCCGCAGCCAGTCGTGCCGATGTGATTATTGCCTGTATCGGAGAAAACTCTTATTGCGAAACTCCGGGTAATTTGAGCAATCTGACCATGTCGGAAAACCAACGCAATCTGGTAAAAGCCCTTGCTGCAACCGGAAAGCCAGTCATTCTGATCTTGAATCAAGGTCGTCCGCGTATCATCAACGACATTGTTCCACTGGCAAAAGCCGTAATTAACGTGATGCTTCCGGGCAATTATGGTGGCGATGCCCTTGCCAACCTGCTAGCCGGTGATGCCAACTTCAGCGGAAAGATGCCTTTCACCTATCCTAAATATATCAACGCATTGGCAAACTACGACTATAAGCCTTGCGAAAACATGGGACAGATGGGCGGAAATTACAACTACGACTCGGTAATGGATGTACAGTGGAATTTTGGTGATGGTTTGAGTTACACAACTTACAGTTACTCAAATCTGAAAGTCGACAAAACTTCATTTACGGCTGATGATGTCCTGACAGTCAGCGTCGATGTTACCAATACAGGAAAGGTAGCCGGAAAAGAAAGCGTACTGCTTTATTCAAAAGATTTGGTTGCAAGCAGTACTCCTGATAACATCCGTCTGCGTAACTTCGAAAAAGTGGCACTCAACCCGGGTGAAACCAAAACCGTAACCATGCAACTGAAAGGCAGTGATCTGGCATTTGTTGGTTACGACGGTAAATGGCGTCTGGAAAAAGGAGACTTTACAATAAAGTGTGGCGGACAGACATTAGATATTAATTGCACAGAAACAAAAGTATGGGATACTCCTAATCGTTGAGTATAATAAGTGTTTATAGAAAATCCCCGGCTGTTGTGGATAAATGATTCCCGAAGCCGGGGATTTTTTATGTCTTTAAGTCTGCATTGCCGAAAATTAAAGCTGCTTGTGATATTGTGCTGAAATACAGTGTTTTGAATAATATGCTGCGACGTATGAAAAAATATGCTGAAGTTTTCTCTAAAATATCAGCATGTTTTAGAGAAAATTTGTACAAAAAATAAAAAAACATCGAGATGTTTTTAGGGAGATTTCTTGTATCTTATTCCTTAATTGCCTCATATATGTAAAAAACTTGCAATCTTTCTCCTTATTGTGTTTAAGAAAAAGCTATCTTTGTCATCAGAACTTTTTTCCGGAAGACTTATGAATTATGATCTGATAACTATACTTGGCCCTACCGCTTCGGGCAAAACTCCTTTAGCTGCCGCTTTGGCTGTACAACTGCATGCTGAAATCATCAGCGGTGACAGTCGTCAGGTATATCGGCGTATGGACCTGGGTACAGGGAAAGATCTGGCAGATTATGTTGTAGACGGCTATCGTGTGCCTTATCATCTGATAGACATTGCAGAACCGGGATATAAATATAATGTATTCGAGTTTCAACGCGATTTTCTGAAAGCTTACGATGATATTCGCTCGCGTAATATCCTTCCGATATTATGTGGAGGAACGGGTATGTATCTGGAATCGGTCCTGAAAGGTTATAAGCTTTTGCCTGTACCCGAAAATCCGGAATTGAGAGTCAGACTGGCCGATAAATCACTCGAAGAACTTACTGCCATCTTGTCTTCTTATAAGAAACTGCATAATTCAACCGATGTAGATACAGCCAAACGGGCTATCCGTGCTATCGAAATAGAAGAATATTATTTGCATCAGCCGGTAGAGGCGCGTAAGTTTCCTGAAATTCACAGCCTGATAATCGGTGTGGATATAGACCGTGAGTTGAGAAGAGAAAAAATCTCCAGAAGGTTGAAGCAGCGTCTGGATGAAGGTATGGTTGACGAGGTGCGTGCTCTGATAGACGGGAGAATTGGTCCGGACGATCTGATATATTATGGGTTGGAATATAAATACCTTACGCTGTACGTTACCGGACAACTGACGTTTGATGAAATGTATCATCAACTGGAAATAGCCATTCATCAGTTTGCCAAACGGCAAATGACATGGTTCAGAGGCATGGAACGGCGTGGCTTTACTATACATTGGATAGATGCAACCCGCCCGATGGAGGAAAAAGTAAATGAAATAATCGGATTACTCAATAAAGAATAAGAAAATGGCAGTGGAACCTACTCGTTGGGGAGTGATATATAACCCAAAAGCTGGAAGTCGGAAAGCGCAGAAGCGCTGGAAGGAGATTCGCGGTTATATGGAAAGTCGCGGAGTCTTGTTCGATTACGTGCAGTCGGATGGATTCGGTTCGGTTGAGAGATTGTCCCGTGCATTGGCAAACAATGGCTATCGCACGATTGTCATCGTGGGTGGTGACGGAGCCATAAACGATGCTGTAAACGGCATTATGCTTTCGGATGTTCCCGATAAGCACGATATCGCGTTTGGAATTATTCCGAATGGTATCGGAAACGATTTTGCAAAATATTGGGGGCTTGATTCTGATGATTATAAAGGAGCGGTAGATGTACTGATAAACCGCCGTCTTAGAAAGGTTGATGTGGGAGTGTTCAGTTATTTTGATGGGGAAAAGCATCAGATACGGCATTTCCTGAATGCTGTTTATATCGGGTTGGGGGCACGTATTGTACTTATTACTAACGAAACACGTCGTTTTTGGGGAATACCTCTCTTTTCGTATCTTGCTTCACTGTTCCTTGTTGCTTTCGAACGTAAGTTGTATCGTATGCACCTGAAAGTAAACGATGAACATATACGGGGACGTTTGATGGCAGTAGCTATCGGAAGTGGACGTGGTTACGGACTGACACCTAGCGCTGTACCATATAACGGCTGGCTTGATGTATCACTGGTTTATCGTCCGGAACTTCGTCAGCTGATTTCTGGTCTGTGGATGATGCAGCAGGGGCGTTTGCTTAATCATAAGATCGTAAAACCGTACCGAACCCGTAAAGTAAAGATATTGCGTGCCCAGAATGCTGAAATCAGCCTTGACGGACGTATCTGGTTCGACCGTCATTTCCCGATTGAGATAACCATTGCTCCCGAAGCACTGACATTAATAATACCAAACTGATTTAAAGATTTATGATACATACTATTTCTGATTTAAAGAAAAGCGATAATTTCTTTTTGCTGGCAGGACCTTGTGTGATAGAAGGAGAAGACATGGCTTTGCGTATTGCAGAACGTGTGGTAAAGATAACCGATAAGCTGGGTATACCTTATATATTTAAGGGATCGTACCGTAAAGCTAACCGCTCACGCTTGGATTCGTTTATGGGAATCGGCGATGAAAAGGCTTTGAAGATTCTTGCCAAGGTGCGTGATACATTCGATGTCCCGGTGGTAACAGATATACATGCAGCAGATGAAGCAGCTATGGCTGCCGAATATGTTGATGTGTTGCAGATTCCGGCCTTCTTGTGTCGTCAGACAGATTTGCTTGTTGCTGCCGCAAAAACCGGAAAGATTGTAAATATCAAGAAAGGACAGTTCCTTTCTCCCGGGGCCATGCGATTTGCAGCCGATAAAGTGGTAGAGGCGGGAAACAATGAGGTGATGCTGACTGAACGCGGAACAACTTTCGGTTATCAGGATTTGGTGGTCGATTATCGCGGAATACCGGAAATGCAAACATTCGGACATCCTGTAATATTGGATGTGACTCATTCATTGCAGCAACCAAACCAGACTTCCGGAGTAACAGGAGGAATGCCTCAGCTGATAGAAACAGTTGCAAAAGCGGGTGTCGCTGTAGGAGTAGATGGCTTGTTTATGGAAACACACGAAGATCCTTCGGTTGCGAAAAGTGATGGAGCAAATATGTTGAAGCTCGATTTGCTGGAAGATTTATTGGTGAAATTGGTACGTATTCGTCAGGCTTGCCGATAATGTAAAATTTATATCGGAATGTATGTTGCATGTTTTCCGATAAAAAACTATATCTTTGCACAACCAAAAAATAGAGTTCAAAAAGTAAAAAAGATATGCTTACTATTAAACAAATTACAGAAGATACCGATAAGGTAATTCGCGGATTGGAAAAGAAACACTTTGCCAATGCAAAAGAAACCATTGCGCAAGTGATTGAATTGAATGACAAAAGACGTAATGCGCAAAATCAATTAGATAGAAATCTTGCTGAAGTAAATTCAATATCGAAGAATATCGGTTTACTGATGAAAGAAGGCAAGAAAGAAGAAGCAGAAACAGCTAAAGCTCGTGTAGCAGAAATAAAGGAAGTGAGCAAGAGTTTGCAGGCTGAGATGGATCAGGCTGCTGAAGATATGCAGAACCTGTTGTATACTATTCCTAATGTTCCTTACGATGAAGTGCCTGAAGGCGTTGGTGCTGAAGACAATGAAGTTGTGAAGATGGGAGGAATGGAAACCGAACTTCCTAAAGATGCACTGCCTCACTGGGAACTGGCAAAGAAATATGATTTAATAGATTTTGACCTGGGTGTAAAGATTACAGGTGCCGGATTCCCGGTTTATAAAGGACAGGGAGCTCGTTTGCAGCGTGCTTTGATTAACTTCTTCCTTGATGAAGCTCGTGCTGCCGGATATGAAGAAATCATGCCGCCTACAGTAGTAAATGCTGCTTCTGGTTATGGCACCGGACAGTTGCCTGATAAGGAAGGCCAGATGTATCACTGCAATCTGGATGATTTGTATCTGATTCCTACAGCAGAGGTTCCTGTAACAAATATTTATCGCGACGTGATTTTGGATGAGAAACAGTTGCCTATTAAGAACTGTGCTTATACCCAGTGTTTCCGTCGTGAAGCCGGTTCTTATGGAAAAGATGTACGTGGCTTGAACCGTTTGCATGAATTCTCTAAAGTGGAACTGGTACGCATTGACAAACCGGAACACTCTAAACAATCTCATCAGGAAATGTTGGATCATGTAGAAGGTTTGTTGCAGAAGCTGGAATTACCTTATCGTATCCTTCGTCTGTGTGGAGGTGATATGAGCTTTACAGCTGCTTTGTGCTTCGACTTTGAAGTTTATTCTGAAGCTCAGAAGCGCTGGTTGGAAGTCAGCTCAGTTTCTAACTTCGATACTTATCAGGCAAATCGTTTGAAATGTCGTTACCGCAATGCAGATAAGAAGACTGAACTTTGTCATACATTAAACGGATCTGCTTTGGCTTTGCCGCGTATAGTTGCTGCTTTGTTGGAAAATAATCAGACTCCTGAAGGTATTCGCATACCGAAGGCTTTGGTTCCATATTGTGGCTTTGACATGATAAAATAATTTTAAAAAGAATATAATAATGAAGAGGGGCTATCGGGATTTTACCGGATAGCCCCTCTCTTTTAGACTTTTATCAGATGTGCTAGAAACAACTTTGACTCCAATTAGTTGCAAATGGAATTTTTTTTGCACAAAAGAGAAAAAATAACCGTTTATTTTTTTTCTTTATTTCATTTAATTACTATTTTTGAGGAGGCAATAAAATAACATTTTTTATAGAATTATTAATTATAACCTTAATATAACAGCTATGAGTTATTTACGATTCGACAAAACGCTAATGACGAATTTGGAAGAATCTCTTACGCGTGAGATTTTACGTACAAATCGTTCTGGTGCGTACCACTGTTCTACTATTGTAGATTGTAATACTCGCAAATATCATGGTTTGTTGGTCATTCCAGTACCAGAACTGGATGATGAAAACCATGTTTTGCTTTCTTCATTGGATGAAACAATCGTACAGCACGGAGCTGAATTTAATTTAGGGCTCCATAAATACCATGGGGATAATTTTAGTCCTCGTGGACATAAGTATATCCGTGAATTTGAATGTGAAAAGGTTCCTACTACAATATATAGAGTAGGGGGTGTAGTCCTGAAAAAGGAAAAATTATTCGTACACCATGAAAACAGAATATTAATTCGTTATACCTTGCTGGAAGCTCATTCAAAAACGACTCTTCGTCTGCGTCCATATTTGGCTTTCCGTAGTGTTCGCCAGTATACGCATGAGAATGCGCAGGCAAGTCGCCATTACGATGAAGTTAAAAATGGTTTGAAAACTTGCATGTATCCGGGATATCCCGATTTATACATGCAGATGAGTAAAAATAATGATTTTCATTTCCAACCCGACTGGTACAGAGGTATAGAATATACAAAAGAGCAGGAACGCGGGTATGATTTTAACGAAGACTTGTATGTTCCTGGATATTTTGAAATGGAAATCACCAAGGATGAGCCGATTGTGTTCTCTGGTGGTATCTCTGAAATTGAACCGGAAAGACTGAACGAACTGTTTGCACAGGAAGCAGACAGACGTACTCCTCGTGATAGCTTTAAAAACTGTTTGGTAAACGCTGCTCATCAGTTCTTGAACAAGCAAGGTGATGAATATTATATTTTGGCAGGTTACCCATGGTTTAAATGTCGTGCACGTGATATGTTTATCTCTTTGCCGGGATTGACTCTTGCCATTAATGAACTTGATAAGTTCGATATGGTAATGAATACTGCGGTAAAAGCTATCTATGCTTTCATGAAAGGAGAGGATACTTCTTTGATAGTGTACGAAATGGAACATCCTGATGTGCTTTTGTGGGCTATATGGACTGTTCAGCAGTTTGGTAAAGCTGTTTCTAGAAAGGATGCTTATCAGAAGTATGGAAACCTGTTGAAGGATATAATGACATATCTTGTTGATGGTAAACATCCTAATTTGGCACTTCATGACAACGGCTTGGTTTACTCTGATGGTAAAGATAAAGCGGTGACATGGATGAATGCAACTGTCAACGGTCGTCCTGTAACTCCTCGTTCGGGCTATATTGTTGAGTTTAATACATTGTGGTACAATGCACTGATGTATGTATCAGAGTTGTTGGCCGAAAATGAAGGTGCATCAGAGCTTTCTTCTCGACTGGCAGGTATAGCCGGAAAGACAGCCAAGTCATTTGTCGATACATTCTTGAACGAATATGGTTATTTACTTGATTATGTAGATGGCGATATGCTCGACTGGAGTGTTCGTCCTAATATGATTTTTGCAGCCTCATTCGATTATTCTCCTCTGGATGCCAAACAGAAGAAGGGTATCGTAGATATTGCAACTAGAGAATTGCTTACTCCGAAGGGATTACGTTCGTTAAGCCCGAAGAGCGGAGGATATAATCCTAATTATGTAGGTCCTCAGTTGCAGCGTGATTATGCATATCATCAGGGTACAGCATGGCCTTGGCTGGAAGGCTTCTATCTGGAAGCTTACTTGCGCTTGTATAAGCGTAGTGCTATTTCATTCGTTGAACGTCAGATGATTGGCTATGAAGACGAAATGAGTTTGCACTGTCTGGGTGCTATTCCTGAATTGTTTGACGGTAATCCACCGTTTAAAGGTAGAGGAGCCGTTTCGTTTGCAATGAACGTTGCACAAATTTTGAGAACTTTAAATCTATTGGAAAAATATGATAATCAATAAAAAGGAGGAAAGCATATGAAGGTTTTAATGTTTGGTTGGGAATTTCCTCCTCATATCTTAGGAGGTTTAGGTACTGCCAGTTACGGTTTGACTAAAGGTATGTCGCAACAGCCGGATATGGATATTACTTTCTGTATTCCGAAACCGTGGGGAGATGAAGACCAAAGTTTCCTGAAAATTATTGGAATGAACAGTGTTCCTATTGTATGGCGCGATGTACAGTGGGATTATGTAAATAGTCGTGTAGGGCATTATATGGATCCGCAACTTTATTATGACTTGCGTGAACATATTTATGCTGACTTCAATTATATGCATACAAACGATTTGGGTTGTATGGAATTCTCAGGACGTTATCCTGATAATTTGCATGAGGAAATTAATAACTATTCTATTGTTGCCGGTGTGGTAGCACGTCAACAGCAATTTGATATCATCCATTCACACGATTGGTTGACTTATCCGGCCGGAATTCATGCAAAACAGGTTTCGGGAAAACCGTTGGTTATTCATGTGCATGCAACTGATTTCGACCGTAGCCGTGGTAATGTGAACCCAACCGTATATTCAATCGAAAAGAACGGTATGGACCATGCAGATTGTATTATGTGCGTAAGTGAACTTACCCGTCAGACGGTTATTCATAAATATTATCAGGATCCGCGTAAGGTATTTACTATGCATAATGCTGTATCTCCGTTGCCAAAAGAAATACAGGAGATTGTACCGCGTAAGAATCCGAAAGAAAAGATCGTAACATTCTTGGGACGTATCACTATGCAGAAAGGACCTGAATATTTCGTTGAGGCTGCTGCTATGGTACTGAAACGTACTCGTAATATTCGTTTCGTGATGGCGGGAAGCGGTGATATGATGAATGCAATGATTCGTCTGGCTGCTGAACGTGGTATCGCAGATCGTTTCCATTTCCCGGGATTTATGAAAGGGAAACAGGTATATGAGGTATTGAAAGCTAGTGATGTGTATATCATGCCTTCTGTATCAGAACCTTTTGGTATCTCTCCGCTTGAGGCAATGCAGTGTAGTGTTCCGACTATCATCTCTAAACAGTCGGGATGTGCCGAAATCCTCGATAAGTGTATAAAAACCGATTATTGGGATATTCACGCAATGGCAGATGCTATTCATTCTATTTGTACCAACCAGTCGCTTTATGAATATCTGCGCGATGAAGGTAAGAAAGAAGTGGATGGTATCGTATGGGAAAAAGTTGGTTTGAAAGTACGCGCATTGTACGATCAGGTTTTAAAAAATTATGGTAAATAATAAATGCTAAGTTAGTTATGAAAACAATCTGTCTTTACTTTGAAATACACCAGATTATACATTTGAAACGTTATCGTTTCTTCGAAATAGGAACAGACCACTATTATTATGATGATTATGCCAATGAACAAGGCATTAACGAAGTGGTTGAACGCTCTTATATTCCAGCTCTGAAAACTCTTATTGAAATGGCAAAGGAAAATGAAGGCATGTTTAAGGTTGCCCTTTCTATTTCCGGAGTTGCATTGGAACAGTTGGAGATACATGCACCGGCTGTAATTGAGCTGTTACACGAACTGAATGCTACAGGATGTTGTGAGTTTATCTGTGAACCTTATTCACATGGACTTTCATCATTGGCAAATGAAGATTGCTTCCGCGAGGAGGTAGAACAAATGCGTCGTAAGGTAAAAGACTATTTCGGTCAGGAACCAAAAGTATTCCGTAACTCTAGCTTGATTTACGATAATGAAATAGGTGGCATTGTTGCAAGCATGGGCTTCAAGGGTATGTTGGTAGAAGGTGCAAAACACGTATTGGGTTGGAAGAGTGCTCACTATTTGTACCACTGCGCAGAAAATCCGAATCTGAAGCTTTTGATGCGTGACTTTAAGTTGTCAGACGATATCAGCCTTCGTTTCTCTAACAGCGAATGGAGTGAATATCCGTTGTTTGCTGATAAATATATTGACTGGATTGCTTCTCTTCCAGAAAATGAACAGGTTATCAATATCTTCATGGAATTGTCAGCACTGGGTATAGCACAGCCATTGTCTTCTAATATATTGGAATTCCTGAAGGCTTTGCCGGTATGTGCAAAACAAAGAGGTATCACTTTCTCTACACCGACTGAAATCGTTACTAAGCTGAAATCAGTGGATATGGTAGATGTACCTTATCCGATGTCATGGGCAGACGAAGAAAGAGATATCAGTCCGTGGTTGGGTAATGTAATGCAGCGTGAAGCTTTCAACAAGCTTTATAGTGTAGCCGAACGTGTTCATTTGTGTGATGACCGTCGCATCAAGCAAGACTGGTATTATTTGCAGGCTAGTAACAACTTCCGTTTCATGACTACTAAGGATACAGGTGTAGGATTGAACAGAGGTATTTACGATTCTCCTTATGATGCCTTTACTAACTATATGAATATCTTGGGTGATTTCTTGGGACGAGTTAATGCTCTTTATCCTGTAGATATGGATAATGAAGAATTAAGTTCACTGTTGACAACAATTAAGAATCAGGGAGAAGAACTGGTACAGTTGACAAGTGAAGTAAATAAACTTCAGGCAGCATTGAAGAAAGCGGAAGGTGCCAAGAAAACAACTACCAAGAAAACAGCTGAAGGTACTGAAAAGAAATCGACAGCTAAGAAAACAACAAAGAAAGAGGCTTAATTGATTTTCTCTGAGATCTTTGATCGTTGGAGTTTCAACGGATATAAAGATACTCAGAAAATTCAGATTGATTATAGCTGATAAAAAAATTGCCCTATCATTCTCTTGTATGGAGTTTGATAGGGCTTTTTGTATTAAGATCCTATGATTGGTAGTGTTGTGAGTGTGTTTGGTTAGTTTGTTGATGAGTGTAGTCAATCAGTCCCTGATATGTAAAAGAATTTATATGTGCTTTATGGCGTATCCTAATATAAACACTAGTGAACTGAAAGAAGTATTCAGCAGCAATCTCTGTCTTTACATAAAGAGTCGGGAGTTTCACATTCGATAGTCGTGTGTTGAATACCCTTTTTTCGTAATTCGTTTTTCAGATTCCATTTTATCTCTTCCATTTGTAATAGATTACTGATGACGATGTGTACAGTTGCTGCATTTTCAGTAGTGCTGACTGCCCATATATGTAAGTGATGCCATCCTTCTATGCCCGGAGCCTGTGTTAGAATTTGTTCGATAGTCTTAATGTCAATGTTTTCCGGAACAGCATCCAATGAAAGAAAGAGACTTTCCTTCAGTAACCTCCATGTAGAGAGTAAGATAATGGCGGCAATTACCAGGCTGATTATAGTATCGATGATTGTAAAACCTGTATAAATAATAATGATACCCGATATGACAACACCCACAGAAACGAGTGTGTCCATAACCATATGCAGGAATGCCCCACGTACATTCAAATCGTGTTTCTGATTCTTCATTAAAAGCCATGCCGTTATTCCGTTCACAAGAATACCTATACCGGCTGTCCATGATATTGCTTCACCTGATGTCGCTTCCGGATGTTTCAGTTTGTAAAAGCTTTCAATAACGATGGCTCCTACCGCTATCAGTAGGATAATTGCATTGACCAGTGAAACTAACACCGTACTTTTTTTGTATCCGTAAGTGAAATGCCGGTTGCTGTGATATTGTGACATACGGAATGCGAATAAAGAAAGCAGCAAACTGAATACATCGCTGAGATTATGTCCGGCATCGGATAAAAGTCCTAATGAGTTATAGATAAAACCTACTCCTGCTTCGATAAAAACAAAAGCAAGATTGATTACTATGCATGCAATAAATATTGAATTAAGTGAGGATATTGCATGGTGATGTTCATGATGATGTTTGTGATGATGTGTCATTTGATTAGTTTTTTTATCAGGAAACAAAAATACATACGTTATATCATAAATTCAATATATGCGTAGTCTGATTTCATCTGCGCTAACTTTATTTGCAACCGAGTTGCATTGAAAAACAGTGTTTTATATTAAATAATGTAAAAAAGAAAGACAAAGATATCTGTTATTGAGTTATTTGTATTTACTTTGAGTGGTTTAAAATAAAAAATACAGGAGATTATGAACGAATTAATTGCAAAGATTAAGGAATTGAATGCAGCTTTGGTTGCTGATGCAGAATTGCAGGTTGCTAAAGGAAATAAGGCAGCTGGAACTCGTGCTCGCAAGGCTTCATTGGAACTGGAAAAAGTATTGAAAGAATTTAGAAAAGTTTCTCTGGAAGAGTCAAAGAAATAATCTTTTTTCACTTTGTCCATAAGAGGCTATATCATTTCGTACAGACGATGTGATATGGCCTCTTTTATTTTTTTATCATCTTCTCTGCCGTTTCTTCGCAATGAACTTTGTACTTTTGTAGTAAATCGTATGTTTCCTTATGAGAGTAGTAATGTGTATATTGATAATAAGCTTCACAGTCATCTTTGGAATGTCGTGTGAAAGGCACATAGAGCAGCAAGTTTCTTATACAGAAGCCGATTCTCTGAATCATCTTGCTTATGATATGCGCTATAAAGACTTGTCTGTTGCTATGAAAGCAGCCAAGCGCGCATGTCAGTTGGCTGAAGGAAATTCCGATTTGCGTGCAGAGGCTTTAAATAACATGGGCTTTTGTGCCTTTATGCGCATGGATTTTGAAAAGGCTTCTTCTTTGTATCTACAGGCTTTGAAAGAAGGAGGTAATGAAATAGAACATTTGATTTCGGATGTAGGTATGATGAAAATATGTCAGCGTACATCAATGAATAAAGAGTTTTACGATTACCGGAATAGCGCTTTACAACGTTTGAAGCGTATTCGTGAAGATGAGGCCCTTATTTCTGATGCTCACGAGAAACAAAGACTAAATTATGCTGTTTCCGAGTTTCATATTGTATCGGGTATTTATTTCTATTATCTGGAACAGCACGATGAATCATTGCGTTCCATTAATTCTATTACACCCGATGTGTTGCAGGGAGATACAGCACAGTGGTTGTACTATGAATATATGAGAGGTTCTGGAGGAATGTATGAGGCTCCCACTCGCGAGGAAATTACTATTGGAGAGTTTGGCTGCCTGACGAGTTGTTTGCTTCAGAGTCGTAAGGGAGGATATATTTACTTTGAGGCTAATGCCATGCAGGCTATGGCAGAATTGCTGAATTTTCGCAGTAATCGGAAAATATTGGAAGAAAAGCATTCGGGGCTTCTCCGTTTGGTCAATAAAGAAGACTTACCAGTTGACAGCTTGCCGTTGTATTATGCACGTCAGGCGCTGGATTTATTTAAGAAATATGGTGACGGTTATCAGATTTCGGGAACTTATCGGACGATTGCTACGTATTATAATTACTCGGGACAGCCGGAAAAGGCTTTGGAGAACCTGAAAGCTGCATTGCAATATGTTAACTGGCATCATGAAAAATATTATCACTGTACAGATACAACCGATCGCTTGCAGGCCTATGCTCCTGATGAAGTACGGTCTACTGAACTGAAATGGATTGCGGATGAAGGCATCAAAACTGTACCGGAATGGATACTGCGTTTGCGTGAGCAATTGAGTCGGACGTATGCAGCAATGGGGTGTAAACTGGAATCCGATTACAATCGGAATGTTTATTTGGACTTACTGGACTATACCCGGCAGGACAAAGCTTTGGAGAGTCGTTATGCAGCTCTGGAGAAAGAATCAAGACAGATTAATGCGTTATTATTGCTGGTAGTGATAGGGATTTTTCTGCTTATTGTATTATTCGTTATGCTGAATAGGCGTTGGCGCAAGAGAAATAAGCTTTATATATCCATACTGAAGGAAGTATTTGATTTGTGTCGTAAGATAACTTCTTCTGTTCCGGAAAATGTAACAGAAGTAGAAGAAATTACTGATGCTGTCTGTCATACGATAAAAAACGATTTTGAGCATATCTTTGGAGCTACGGATGTAAAAATTGTATTAGAAGCGTGTTCATCGGAAGATGAGCGTGAAGAAATTGAAGCCGGCTTTTATGCCTTCGAACTCTTTTCTCCTGATAAAAGCAAGAATATAGGGAAATTATTATTGGCATTACCTCATCCGCTTCGTAAAGAGAAACAGACATTACTTCAGCTGATTTTACCTTATCTGGCATGGACATTGGAAAATGGGATGAATCTTGTTTCTTTAGACGACGAGCGGCGGCGTCTGGAAAAGGAACAGTATATTCATGAACAGCATGTAGCCGAGAACAAACGTCAGAACATGGTAAAAAAAGCTTGTCTTTCTATTGTGACAGGAATATTTCCGTATATAGACCGAGTAGCTAATGAAGTGCATAAGCTGCAATCTGTACCTTATGCCAGTCGGGCTGACATTAAGAAAGGAAAGTTTGAATATATTGACGAACTAATTACCCGGATTAATGAGTACAATGAAATATTAGCAATATGGATCAAGATGCGTCAAGGGGTATTAAGTTTGAACATTGAGAGCTTTGCCTTAAAAGAACTTTTTGGGATTATTGCTAAAGGTAGACGTTCTTTTGAAATAAAACATCAGGAGTTGCAGGTCGATCCGACCGAAGCTGTTGTAAAAGCCGATAAGGCACTTACTCTTTTTATGATAAATACCTTGACCGAAAATGCACGTAAGTATACTCCCGAGTATGGACATATTACACTATCTACAAAAGAAACGGATGAGTATGTAGAGATTTCAGTGTCGGATGACGGTCCTGGTCTGTCGGAAGAGGATGTAAACCGTATCTTGGGTGAGAAGGTCTATGATTCTGGAGCTATTGGAATGGGAACAGCTGCTGATACGGAGGAATTGCGCCGGCAGAAGGGATCTGGTTTTGGCTTGATGAATTGTAAGGGGATTATTGAGAAGTACCGTAAGACTAATGCTGTATTCAGCGTTTGTTGTTTCTCGATAGACAGTACATTGGGAAAAGGAAGTCGTTTTTATTTCAGATTGCCTAAAGGAGTAAAAAGAACTCTTTCTATATGTCTGATATTCGCCATGAGTATTTTAGGACTAGGCAGTTGTCAGTCGTCGGCATACAAACAGCCTGAAGAAAAGAACAGAGTTGCTTACGACAGTTTGCTGTCGATTGCTAATGATTATGCAAACTGGGTGTACGATTGCAATGTAAATGCTCGCTATCAGGAGGCGCTGGTATATGCCGACAGTGTTTTATATTACATGAATCTGCACTATCTGAAATATTCCAAGCGAAAATATCCGTTGCTGAAATTATATCGCGATGATTATGAAGCAGCAGAACAGACATGGTTGGCCCAAGGATTTGATACCGATTATTATATTCTGCTTGATGTTCGTAATGAAGCAGCTGTAGCCGGACTTGCAGTAAAGGATTTCCGTACATATTATTATAATAATCGTGCTTATACTACCTTGTACAAGCAGATTAGTAAAGACCGTTCGCTGGAAGAATATTGTGTGCGGATGCAGCAGTCTGCCAATAATAAGCTGATAGCCTTAGGAATTTTTCTTTTACTGGTTGTGGTCTGTTTGGCCGGTTATTATATACTATACTTGCGTCATCGTTTGCATTATCGCTATAATATGGAGCAGGTATTCGAGATAAACCAGTCTATCTTCTCTGTTGCGCAGCCGGGAGACGAAGAAGAAAGCAATGTAGCAGAAGACATTCTTAAAAAGCTTTCCGAGGAAATGAATGAACTGTTCCCCATTGCGGATATGGCTTTAGCCTTATACGATGAAGAAACCTCATCTTTGCATTATATTTTCGGTGAAGAAGGAGAGAACGAAGATTTGTGTAACCGGATGGAACGCTGTTTTGAAAAAAAACTGGTATCGTGGACGAATGAAGCTTCCTGGAATTATTTTCCGCTGAATGTAGATATTAATGAAGAGAATTATTGTGCAGGTGTACTTGCCGTGAAGGCCGCACTTCCTTGTGTGCGCGAAAATGACAGATTGCTGGTAGAGCTGATTGTAAGTTATCTTGCTGTTGTGTTGCATAATGCGGTGGTCTGTGTCAGACGTAAACATTACGACATAGAATTGGCTCAGGATGATGCAAGGCGAGCTTCTTATGAAGAAAATATGCTGCATGTGCAGAATATGGTACTCGATAATTGTTTGTCTACCATAAAGCATGAAACAATCTATTATCCTAACCGGATAAAGCAGATAGTCGATCGCCTGAACAGGCAGGATAATATCTCTTTACAGGAGGAGAAACAGCAGCTGCAAACCATTTCTGAACTGGTGAGCTATTATAAAGATATATTTACTTTGCTTAGTTCGTGTGCCTCCCGTCAGCTTGACGATATAACGTTCCGACGGGCAGAGGTCAATGTAGCTGTGTTAATGGGACAAGTAGAAAAATATTTGCGTAAAATATCTCGTAAACTGTCATATTCGCTGAAGTTGGAAGTCGAGCAGGAAGCAGGCTTGTCAGTAGCAGGAGATGGCGTTTTGCTTTTATTTCTCTTCGAAAATTTACTCGATGAGGCTGTACGTTTCCCGCAGACGGGTGTTCTGAAGTTATCAGTTTTTCAGGAAAACGGCTTTGCACGTTTCAACTTTACGGATACCCGACGGAATCATACACAGGCAGAACTGAACGATTTGTTTTATCCGGCATTGTCTCGTTTTCATGAAGGCGGCACAGCTGGCCTGCAGGGTACAGAGTTTCTGGTCTGTAAGCAGATAATTCGCGAACATGATGAGTTTGCCGGACGTCGTGGATGCCGGATCAATGCTTGTCCGTCTTCAGAGGGAGGATATACCGTATGGTTTACCATACCGCTTATTGTGAAAAAGTAAAAAGACTGAATATATGGAAAAGTTTAAAGTTATCATTGTAGAAGATGTTAAGTTGGAATTAAAAGGGACGGAAGAAATCTTTCGTCACGAAATACCTAATGCAGAAGTTATAGGTACAGCTATGACTGAAGCTGAATTTTGGCCGTTGCTGGAACAGCATACTCCCGATTTGATTTTGCTTGATTTAGGTTTAGGAGGTTCTACTACTATCGGTGTTGATATTTGTGCCCGTTTGCATCGTGAACGTCCGGAACTGAAAGTTTTGATTTTTACCGGTGAAGTATTGAATGAAAAATTATGGGTTGATGCTTTGAATGCAGGTGCTGACGGAATCATTCTGAAAACAGGTGAGCTATTGACTGCTACGGATGTAGAGGCTGTCATGGCAGGAAAGAAATTAGTGTTCAACTATCCGATACTGGAAAAAATTGTGGAACGCTTCAAGCAGTCGGTAGAAGTGGAGATGCGGCGTCAGGAAGCGATCATTGATTATGATATCGATGAATATGACGAACGTTTGCTTCGCCATTTGGCTTTGGGGTATACTAAGGAAATGATCACCAACCTGAAGGCTATGCCCTTCGGAGTGAAATCGATAGAAAAACGTCAGAATGAATTGGTAAACCGCTTGTTCCGTCCTGAGGAACGTACCGGAGTAAATGCTTGCCGATTGGTAACACGGGCTTTTGAACTGAGGATATTGGATATCGACAATCTGGAACCTGATGATGAATAGACACTTCCTTCATCCTGCCACGCTTTTCTTTCTGCTTACGTTGGTAGTGGCCCTCCTTTCATGGGTTGGGAGCATATATGGCTGGTCGGGCGTTCAGAGTCTGCTCAGTGCGGAAGGGTTACGCTGGCAACTCAGAAATGTTGGCGACGGCTTTTTTTCCGCTCCTTTTTTTAGCGACATCTTGTTGTTGGCTTTCGGGGTGGGCCTCTGTATGCATTCAGGTTTTTGGGAGGCTTTCCGACGAGCAATCTTTCATGGCAGAAAACTTTCCCGAAAAGAAAAGCGTTCGTTGTTGTTGAGTCTGACCGTTGGGGCAGTTTATATACTGGCAGTTTTGTGTCTGGCTTTAGGTCCATGGGGGATAGTACGCAGTATTACAGGAGGGTTGAAGAATTCACCCTTGTCAGAAGGTGTCAGTTATCTCCTTTCGTTGGGGCTGGGAATAATGGCGATAATTTACGGATACAGTATAGATTTATACCGTACGGATAGAGATATAATAAAGGGCATGTCGTATAGTTTTGTCCGTTTCTCTGGCTATTGTGTTACACTGTTTTTTGTGATACAGCTGTTTACATCCCTGCACTATACACGATTGGATTCTTTTTTCGGGCTTTCCTCCGACGGATTTACTATACTTTATGCCTTGTGCTCTATTCTTCCACTATTTGTTGGAGGAAATAAACTGAAGTGATAAGCGGAAGAATATACATTAATTTGTTTGCCTTTCTGATTTAAAGGGCTATCTTTGCCGCCATTAAACTATTTTATTATTACACATTTATTATGAAGAAAATTTTATTGATGGCAACTGCCGGATTATTGGCATTTGCTTCTTGTCAGGAAAAGGCTGGGTACACGATTAAGGGTACTATTGAAGGAGTAGCAGAAGGGGATACTGTGTATTTGCAGAATTTTGTAGACGGATCACTCGTTAAAATGGATTCTGCTGTTGTAAAAGGTGGTGCATTCGAATTTAAGGGCACTCCCGATTCTGTAACAGTAAGCCGTTATGTAACCTATAGAAAGAACGGTATGCGCATGACTGCGATGGTATTCATTGAAAAAGGAGATATCACGCTGAACATGGGCGCTGAAGCCAATAAGGTTGCTGGTACAATGTGTAATGATGCTTACCAGCAGTTTATGGATAAATTTGTTGCTATCAATAAGGAAATGTCTGAAATATATCAGAAATCAAAGACTGATACTACGTTGACTGACGATCAGCGCAAAGATTTGGAAAAGCAGTTGGCTGAAAAAGATAGCTTGGGAACTGAAATGGTTTACAACTGCATTAATGAAAACATCAACAACCTTGTAGGTGTACAGTTGCTGACTTCATATGCTAATGCATTCGAAACAGCTAAAGTAAAAGCATTATTGGATAAAGTTCCGGCTGCTTACAGCGCAGATAAAGATATTGTTGCTTTGAAAGAACACATTGCTACAATAGAAAAAACAGAAGTAGGTCAGAAGTTCATTGATTTTGCAATGAATACTCCAGAAGGTAAGGAAGTAAAACTGTCTGACTTTATTTCTCAGAATAAATATACTTTGATTGATTTCTGGGCTAGCTGGTGTGGTCCTTGCCGTGCAGAAATGCCAAATGTAGTAGCTGCATACAATGCATTCAAGGCTAAAGGTTTTGGTATTGTCGGTGTTTCTTTGGACAACAATGCAGAAGCATGGAAAAAGGCTATTAAAGATCTGAATATTACATGGGCACAGATGTCAGATTTGAAAGGCTGGAGCTGTGAGGGTGCGAAACTTTATGGTGTTCGTGCTATCCCTGCAACTGTTCTGGTTGACCAGGAAGGTACTATCGTTGCTCGTAACTTGCGTGGCGAAGAACTGGCTGCTAAACTTGGAGAACTTTTGAAATAAAAGAATAATTTTTACCCCTTTTGCAGACTTTTATAGCCGACCTTTACGGGGCTTGGCAGGTAAAAAACAAGAAAACTGCAAGAGGGGTAAATTATATCCTGATGTTTGTCGTAAAATTTGCTGATAAAATAAAAAAAGATGCTGAATTTTTCATCAAAAATTCAGCATCTTTTTTTGCTTCGTGCAGAACTGCTGCTTATGCTATTCCGTGAGCATTAGCTTCTTTATCGATCTTTTTAATAAGTCCCTGTAAAACAGCACCCGGACCACATTCTGTAAAGTCTGTTGCTCCGTCTGCAATCATGTTCTGAACTGTCTGAGTCCAACGTACAGAAGCAGTCAGCTGAGCTACCAGATTAGTCTTGATTTCAGCAGGGTCTGTATGTGGTTTAGCGTCTACGTTCTGATAAATCGGGCATTTCGGAGTGTGGAATTCAGTTGCATTGATTGCTGCTTCCAGCTCAACTTTAGCAGGATCCATCAGTGGAGAATGGAAAGCACCACCTACTTTCAGCGGCAATGCACGTTTAGCTCCTGCTGCTTTCATCAGTTCGCAAGCTTTGTTGATGCCTTCGATAGATCCTGAGATAACGATCTGTCCCGGGCAGTTGAAGTTAGCTGCGACACAAACTTCGCCTTCTGCACTTACCTGAGCACAAATTTCTTCTACTTTTTCATCAGGCAGGGCGATGATAGCAGCCATTGTAGAAGGCTGCATTTCGCATGCTTTCTGCATAGCCATAGCACGTGCGTACACCAGTTTCAAACCGTCTTCGAACGACAGAGCACCGGCTGCAACAAGAGCAGAAAACTCTCCAAGTGAGTGTCCGGCAGTCATTTCAGGTTTGAAGTCATCACCCATGCAAAGAGCAGAGATAACAGAGTGAAGGAATACGGCAGGCTGAGTAACTTTAGTCTGACGCAGGTCTTCGTCTGTGCCGTTGAACATGATATCGGTGATACGATAGCCCAAAATATCGTTTGCTTTCTCGAATAATTCTTTTGCCAGTGCTGAGTTTTCGTAGAGGTCTTTACCCATTCCTACGAATTGTGCACCCTGTCCGGGGAATACAAATGCTTTCATAAATTTATTTTTGAGTTAAGTTATTGATGACAAAGGTAATGAATTATTTTAGATTTCTGATTTTTTTGATTTAATCTTCATCGGAAATATGCATCGGTACGGGAGAGTGGAAGTGATTCAGCGGTCCGTGTCCTTCTCCTATGTGTACATCTTTACCGGATAGAATACCTTGATATACATATTCTTTAGCTTGTTTTACCGCCTCGGGCATACTGTTGCCTAAAGCAAGGAAAGTAGCAATGGCAGACGAAAGTGTACACCCGGTGCCGTGTGTATTATGACTTTCTACTTTTTGTGCCATGAATAAATGAGGTTCGCTCTCATCCTTCAGTTGCAGTACGTCGCACATGTTTCCGTCTTCCAGATGGCCTCCTTTAACCAGTACGGCACGGCATCCGTAGTTCAGCAGTTCACGCGAAGCAGTTTTCATCATTTCGATGTTGCGAATCTGCTTTCCCGTCAGCACTTCCGTTTCACTCAGATTGGGAGTTATAATACTGGCAAACGGCATAAGAAGTGTGGTGATAGCTTCAATTGCATCATCCTCCATAAGTTTGCATCCGCTTGTTGATACCATAACCGGATCGAACACGACAAACTCCGGCTTGAATTTTTTCAGAGATTCGGCTATAACCTGCACAATCTCTACATCGTTTATCATGCCAATCTTGACCGCACGTGGACGGATATCCGTCATAACAGCTTCTATCTGTCCCTTTACGTAGCTGGGAGGTACAGGATGAATACCTGTTACTCCACAAGTATTTTGTACTGTGATTGCTGTAATGGCACTGGCAGCATAAGCTCCCAATGCTGATATAGTCTTTATGTCGGCCTGAATGCCGGCTCCTCCACTGCAATCCGATCCGGCAATAGTGAGCACGCAAGGATAATGTTTCATAACTTCATTATTAGGATTGTTTTATGCAAAGATAAAAAACTAATTTTAAAGTACTTTTTGTTGCAGTGTAATTTGCTTGAATCTCTTTTCGTATCACCTACAATAATACATTAATTATATATCGTATGAAGTATGAAATCTATATACTTGTAGAATAATGTTTTATAACATGATAAATATTCTGATATTTTTGAATAACGAATTGAAAAAGTCTTTATATTTGCAGTGTTGAAAGAAAATGAAGATATGGAAACTCAGACCGGAAATAACCTTATAATCGATGTACACGTTTCAGTGGACTGTGTGCTGATTGGCTTCGATGGAGAACAGTTTCGCGTTTTGCTTGTACGCCAGATCGGAAAACAAACAGATGGTGAATTTAATGACCTGAAGCTTCCCGGCAGCTTGATTTATGCCGATGAAGACTTGGATGAAGCTGCTAAGCGTGTGCTTAATGAACTTACCGGTTTGAAAAATATCAAGATGAGCCAGTTTAAAGCTTATGGCTCCAAAGATCGTACGGCTAACCCGAAAGACGTGTTGTGGTTGGAACGTTTTCATCGCATTACGGATAATAAAGTCGGCAGGATTGTTACGATCGCTTATCTTTCTTTATTGAAAATTGATCAGCGAAACCGGCAGCTGACTGATACGTATGATGCTTGCTGGACTCCGCTGTCGGAAGTGAAAGCCCTGGCGTTCGACCATATTCAGATATATCGCGACGCGCTTGCTTTTATACGTCATTATGTGGAAACAAATCCATCGGTAATGTTCGATCTCTTGCCTAGAAAGTTTACTGCGGCACAGCTTCGTGTATTGTATCAGTTGGTATACGATAAAGAGTTTGATGTGCGTAATTTCCACAAGAAGATAGCACTGATGCCTTATGTCGTACCGATGGAGGAAAAAGAAAAAGGTGTGCGACATCGTGCTGCACGCTATTATAGATTCGACAGAACGATTTATAACAAACTAAAGAAATAAAATATATTAGAGTTATGTATTTGTTAGGTTATGATATAGGTAGTTCTTCGGTTAAGGCCAGTTTGGTAAATTCGGAGACAGGTAAATGTGTAGCTTCTGCTTTCTACCCTAAGACAGAGGCGGAGATTATAGCTGTGCATCCCGGTTGGGCTGAACAGAAACCGGAAATGTGGTGGGCAAACCTGAAGCTTGCAACTGAAGCTGTTATGAATGAAAGCGGAGTACGCAAGGAAGATATTGCTGCTATCGGTATTTCTTATCAGATGCATGGTCTGGTATGTGTGGATAAGAACCAGCAGGTGCTCCGTCCGGCTATTATCTGGTGCGATTCTCGTGCGGTTCCGTATGGAGAGAAGGCTTTCAATACGTTGGGTGAAGAGCTGTGTCTTTCTCATTTGCTTAACTCTCCGGGTAATTTTACCGCTTCCAAGCTTGCCTGGATTAAAGAGAATGAACCGGATGTCTATGCCAGAATAGATAAAATTATGCTTCCGGGCGACTATATCGCTATGAAGCTGACTGGTGAGGTTTGCACCACTGTATCCGGACTTTCAGAAGGTATGTTCTGGGATTTCAAGAATAATGAAGTCGCAAAGTTCCTGATGGAGTATTACGGATTCGACAATTCACTGATAGCCGATATCAAACCGACTTTTTCAGAACAGGGACGTGTAACCGCTATTGCAGCAGCCGAACTGGGATTGAAAGAGGGTACACCTGTGACTTATCGTGCGGGCGACCAGCCGAACAATGCGTTGTCGCTGAATGTTTTCAACCCGGGCGAAATCGCGTCTACAGCCGGAACGTCGGGTGTAGTGTATGGTGTAAACGGTGCAGTCAACTATGATCCGAAATCACGTGTCAATACATTTGCGCATGTCAATCATACGGCAGACCAGACTCGTCTGGGAGTGTTGCTCTGCATTAACGGAACAGGTATTTTGAATTCATGGGTAAAACGTACCGTTGTACCTGCAGGCGTTTCGTATGCCGAAATGAATGATATGGCTGCTCAGGCTCCTATCGGTGCGGGAGGAATCAGTATCTTGCCTTTTGGAAATGGTGCAGAACGTATGTTGCAGAATCGTGAAACAGGATGTTCTATCAATGGAATAAACTTTAATCTGCATACGCGCAATCATATTATTCGTGCTGCTCAAGAGGGTATCGTATTCTCGTTCAAATATGGAATAGATATTATGGAAGGCATGGGAATGGATGTACATAAGATACATGCCGGACATGCAAATATGTTCCTGAGTCCGATATTCCGCGATACGCTGGCCGGTGTGACTGGAGCTACCATCGAACTGTATGATACTGACGGTTCAGTTGGAGCTGCAAAAGGAGCTGGTATCGGAGCAGGTATCTATAAAGACAATAATGAAGCTTTTGCTACGCTGGATAAGTTGGCTGTTATCGAACCGGATATGGCAAACAAGGCTGCATACGAAGATGCATATCAGCGCTGGCTTTCATATATGAATAAAATCTAATTTACTTGTTTTGCTGTCTGGAAATAACTCCGGACGCAGGACAATTTCCTGAAATAAATAAAAATAATTAACTTTTAAATAGAATATAACTATGGCAACAAAAGAGTATTTTCCCGGTATTGGTAAAATTAAATTCGAAGGTGTAGAAAGCAAAAACCCGATGGCTTTCCGTTATTATGATGCAGAAAAAGTAGTAATGGGCAAGAAGATGAAAGACTGGTTGAAATTTTCTATGGCTTGGTGGCACACATTGTGCGCTGAAGGAGCTGACCAGTTTGGTGGCGGTACTAAGAACTTCCCATGGAAAGGAAATCCTGACAAGGTACAGGCTGCTAAAGACAAAATGGATGCAGGCTTCGAATTTATGCAGAAAATGGGTATTGAATACTACTGTTTCCACGATGTAGACTTGTGTGATGAGGCTGACACAATCGAAGAATATGAAGCAAATCTGAAAGAAATAGTAGCTTATGCAAAACAGAAACAGGCTGAAACTGGTATCAAACTGTTGTGGGGTACTGCAAATGTATTCGGTCATGCTCGTTATATGAACGGTGCTGCTACAAACCCTGATTTCGATGTTGTAGCTCGTGCTGCTGTTCAGATTAAGAATGCTATTGATGCAACAATCGAACTGGGTGGTTCAAACTATGTATTCTGGGGCGGACGTGAAGGTTATATGTCACTGTTGAACACAGACCAGAAACGTGAAAAAGAACACTTGGCACAGATGTTGACTATTGCTCGTGACTATGCTCGTGCAAAAGGCTTTACTGGTACATTCCTGATCGAACCGAAACCGATGGAACCGACAAAACATCAGTATGACGTAGATACTGAAACTGTTATCGGCTTCCTGAAAGCTCATAATCTGGACAAGGACTTCAAAGTTAATATTGAAGTAAACCATGCAACTTTGGCTGGTCACACTTTCGAACACGAACTGGCTGTTGCTGTTGACAATGGCATGTTGGGTTCTATCGATGCAAACCGTGGTGACTATCAGAACGGATGGGATACAGACCAGTTCCCTATCGACAATTATGAACTCATCCAGGCTATGATGCAGATTATCCGTGGCGGAGGTCTGGGTAATGGTGGTACTAACTTCGATGCTAAGACCCGTCGTAACTCAACAGACTTGGAAGATATCTTTATCGCTCACATTGCAGGTATGGATGCTATGGCTCGTGCATTGCTGAGTGCTGCTAAGTTGCTGGAAGAATCTCCATATAAGAAAATGTTGGCTGAACGTTATGCTTCATTCGATTCTGGTAAAGGTAAAGAATTTGAAGAAGGTAAGCTGACTTTGGAAGATGTTGTTGCTTATGCTAAGGCAAACGGCGAACCAAAACAGACTAGCGGTAAGCAAGAATTGTATGAGGCTATTGTAAATATGTATTGCTAATAGGTTTTTATAAGAACCAATCTCTATCCCGGCTGATTTTTATCAGTCGGGATATTTTATTTTGTCAAAATAAAGCTATATTTGCAAAACATCTAAAAATGAATCGTGGTTATGGCTTTAAACAACAATCATATAGTTATCATGGCGGGAGGTATAGGAAGTCGTTTCTGGCCTATGAGTACCCCCCAGATGCCGAAGCAGTTTATTGATGTTTTGGGATGCGGACGAACATTGCTTCAGCTTACGGTAGACCGCTTTCAGGATATTTGTCCTTCTGAGAATATATGGGTGGTAACATCAGTCGACTATGCAGATGTCGTAAAAGAGCAGTTGCCGTCTATTCCAGTAGATCATATTCTGCTTGAGCCTTGTCGCCGTAATACCGCTCCGTGTATTGCTTATGTAAGCTGGAAAATAAAAGCTAAAAATCCGAAGGCCAATATCGTAGTGACTCCAAGTGATCATGTGGTGATGGATGTGAGGGAATTTGCACGTGTCATTAACTCTGCTATGAAATTTACAGCCGATTCGGATGCTATCGTTACATTGGGAATGAAGGCAAACCGTCCGGAAACGGGATATGGCTATATAGAAGCGGACTTGTCGATGGCATGTCCTTCCAATAAGGAAATTTATAGAGTTGATGCTTTTAAGGAAAAACCGGATTTGGAAGTTGCACGTCGCTACATTCAGCGGAAAAATTATTTTTGGAATGCAGGGATTTTTATATGGAATGTCAATACGATAGTTAATGCCCTGCGTGTTTATCAGCCTCCAATGGCAGAGGTTTTTGAGCGCATGCTTCCATATTTTTATACAGACAAAGAGCAGGAAATGCTGAATGAGTTATTTCCTACCTGTGAAAACATATCTGTAGACTATGCTATCATGGAAAAGGCAGAGGAGATTTATGTCTTTCCGGCATCATTTGGATGGAGTGATCTGGGAACCTGGGGTTCTTTGCATGAAAACTCAAAAAAGGATGCGCATAACAATGCCTGCATCGGAAATAATATCAAACTGTATGAAACCAGAAACTGTATAATTCATACTACTCAGGAAAAGAAAGTGGTAGTACAGGGATTGGACGGTTATATTGTTGCCGAGAAAAATGATAAGCTGTTGATTTGTCGCCTGACCGAAGAACAACGTATCAAAGACTTTGCTGAAGAGTAAGGTGACTGTATATTTCAGATAGCAAAATGGCGGAAAGAGAATTTTATGTAAGTTTCTCTTCCCGCCATTATTGTTAGTTGGTTTAGTTATTATAAGAGGGGTAGCAATTATCGTTGTTCTTTAAGTGCTGCTAAAGCAGAATCGTAGTTGGGTTCCTGAGTTATTTCCGGTACGAGTTCTGTATAGATAACTTTTCCTTCCGGGTTAATAATTACTACGGCACGCGCCAACAGTCCGCATAATACGCCGTCAGTCATCAATACACCATATTTTTCTCCAAAATCAGAAGTATATCGGTAGTCTGAAAGTGGAATAACATTTTCAATTCCTTCAGTTGTACAGAAACGTCCCTGCGCAAAAGGAAGGTCTTTCGAAATTGCCAGAACAACGGTATTTTCCATTTCGGCTGCCAGCTTGTTGAATTTGCGTACTGAAGTTGCACATACACCCGTATCCATACTAGGGAATATATTCAGGAGTGCGTATTTCCCTTTAATATCATTTTGAGTGAAAGAACTTAAATCTCCTTTTACCAGTGAAAACTCTGGAGCTTGAGCTCCAACTTTAATAAACTCGCCTGCCAGTGAAACTGGGGCTCCTTGAAATGCTGTTTTTGCCATGATTATTTTTATTAAATATTTCTGTGAATATAACAAACAATCGGATATAATGTTTGTCCTGTGATGCCTTTTTTATCTTTTTAATAGATACATTTCTTTTTTTTCTGTTACTTTGCAAACCATAAAATTCTTAGGAAAACAGATAAAATTTAAGATGAAACGAAGTTTTAAAGACTACGCCTTGCTTGCCTTAAAAGGTATGGGTATGGGGGCGGCCGATGTAGTACCTGGTGTGTCAGGAGGAACAATTGCTTTTATTGTAGGTATTTATGATGAATTGATTGATTCCATTAAGAGTATCAATGCACAAAGTTTGAAAATGTTTTTTACCGGGAAGTGGGGAACTTTCTGGAAGATGATAAACGGTAACTTTTTGCTATTTCTTTTAGCCGGTATTGGAATCAGTGTCTTCTCATTGGCAAAAGTAATAACTTGGTTGCTTACCGATCATCCGGTTCTTGTATGGTCTTTTTTCTTTGGCCTTGTTCTTGCCTCTACTTGGTTTGTTGGGAAAGACATTAAGGAATGGAACTGGAAAACGATTTTAGGGTTCATTGTCGGTGTTGCTGTAGCTTTTTACATTACAGTCGCTACTCCGGCAGAAACTCCTTCTAATTTATTGTTTATCTTTTTATGTGGGGCTATTGCGATTTGTGCCATGATTCTTCCGGGGATATCGGGAAGTTTTATATTGGTATTGCTGGGAAAATACTTTTTTATCATGGAAGCAGTAAAGACATTCGATATAAAGGTTATACTTGTATTCGGTGCTGGGGCATGCATTGGTATAACCAGTTTCTCACGTGTCTTATCGTATGCATTAAAGCATTTTCGTAATATAACCCTGGCTGTACTGACAGGGTTCATGTTAGGGTCACTCAATAAAGTATGGCCATGGAAAGAAACTATTGAAACATTTATAGACAGTCATGGAGTGGAAAAGCCGTTGATAGAAAGTAATATCCTGCCTAATCAATACATATGGGAGGCTGTTGTTTTAATGCTGGCGGGCTTTTTCCTGGTATATTTTCTGGAAAAGCTTTCTACCAGAAAGGGCAATGAATAAAAACTGACTTGGGATATTCAGTAAACGTCTATACAAAATATAATGGCATATGAAGATGATATATAATAATCGCTCCATATGCCATTTTTATTGTATGTAAGACCTCTTTCTGTTTTTAACTTAATCCATCATAATATGAAGCTGATAGTAGAGGTCTTCTTTTTTAATTCAGATTCTATTTATATCAGGAACCAATTATTCGCCTTCCGTTTTGCATTCATGAAAGTGCATGTCTTGTAGTGCTTTCTCGCGTGAGAAAGTAAAATAAGTACAAACAGCTTGAGTGCATATTTCTCCTGCTTCATTGAACAAAGAAGCATCGATCGTAACAATGTTTCGCCGTTGTTCACGAATAGATGCTCGCAGGGTTAACATATTATCTGTAGTATGTACAGGTTTTAAATAGCGGGTTTCCATTTTTGAAGTAACTCCGGCCGTTTGAAGCTTTCGCATGATTACCCATCCGCATATTTCGTCTAGCAATACAGCCTGAATGCCTCCGTGCAGCGTATTAAGCCAGCCTTGGTATTTGCCGTCCGGATGCCAGAAGCTTACGATATCATCGCCATCCTCGTAAAACTCCATGTGCAGTCCTGACGGATTTTGAGGAGCACATCCAAAACAGTTGTAACCTTCTATTTCGCCCCAAGGATTGATTATCTTTTTCATATCTGCTTGAAATTCTAGAAAATATAATCTGTACAGGCACGGTCTTGTTTGGCTTCCTTTAAAATGCCGGCTGCTGCTACATGTGCCGGATGAACTGCATATGCTTTAACATCTTCTAATGTATCAAACTCACTTTCCAGACAAATATCCCATTTCTCGTCAGCATTGATATTTTGTCCGACAAAGATTTTCCGAATACTTGGTATGACAGGCGGCAAAGCTTCTATTGCTGCTTTAAATTTGTCTATAACAGCCTGTTTTTCTTCTGTTGACAGGTTTTCTTTCAGTTTAAATAAAACAATGTGCTTGACCATAGTTGTTTATATTATGATTTATCGTAAATTTGTATAGATGCAAATATATAACTAATTATTGGATTTTAGCTTATGATAATCATTGGAATTGCAGGAGGTACAGGCTCCGGTAAAACAACTGTAGTGAAAAGTATTGTTGATAGTCTGTCGGCCGATGAAGTGGCTTTGCTTCCGTTGGATTCTTATTATAATGACAGCAGTCATGTACCAGTGGAACTGCGTCAAAGTATTAATTTCGATCATCCGAATGCTTTCGACTGGGAGTTGTTGTCGCAGCATGTGGCTATGCTTCGCAGAGGAGAAGCGATAGAACAGCCTATATATGATTTCCTTACTTGTACGCGACAGAAGGAAACGTTGCATGTAGAACCTCGTAAAGTGATTATTATAGAGGGTATATTGGCGTTGAGTGATAAGGAGCTGTGTAAGTTGATGGACCTGAAAATATTTGTCGATGCTGATCCGGATGAGCGATTGATTCGCGTAATGCAGCGTGATGTAGTAGAACGAGGACGTACGGCAGAGGCTGTTATGGAACGATATATGAGGGTGCTGAAACCTATGCATCTTGAATTTATCGAACCTGCAAAACGGTATGCTGACCTGATTATTCCTCAAGGAGGATATAATAAGAAAGCGATAGAGATATTGAAGATGTATATTGAAAAAATAGTGGGACGATGAAGCTCTCCTATGTCTTCTGGAGCGTACTATGCCTGAGTCTGCTGTTTTATTCGTGTCAGTCACGAAAAGGAACTGTAAATGGAGAAGCAGCAATTGATTTACCCGAAATTATGGAGAGGGGAGAGTTGGTTGTTCTTACAGCCAATAGCTCTACATCATACTTTAACTATCGTGGTGAACCGATGGGATTTCAATATGAATTAGCACAACAGTTTGCACGTTCCCTTGGACTCAAATTAAAGTTGAAGGTCGTAAATAATCCTTCTGAAATGGTGCGTTGCCTGATAAGAGGAGAAGGCGACCTGGTTGCATATAATCTTGATATCACAAATGCATGGAAGGACAGTCTGATCTATTGTGGTGAAGAAAATATCACTCATCAGGTGATTGTGCAGCGCAGAGGAAAAGATGCGCTGAAAGACGTAACACAATTACCTGGAAAAGAGGTTTATACTACTTCAGGAAAATACTATGACCGGCTGATGAACTTGAATAGTGAGCTGGGGGGAGGTATCAACGTGCATAAAGTAGAGACCGACAGCGTATCGGAAGAAAATTTGATTACTTGGGTGGCGGAAGGTAAAATAGATTATACAGTTGCTACTAATGAAATTGCTAAGATAAACCGTACGTATTATCCTAATCTTGATATCGGTCTGGTAATCAGTTTCGACCAGCGCTCTTCATGGGCTGTACGTAAAACATCTCCTTTGCTGGCTGAAGCTGCCGACAAGTGGCATAAAGAAAATATCAATTCATCGGAATTCAAGGCAAGTGCCCGGCGTTATTTTGAGCTGAATAAACGTCCTACCCATGGATCTATACTTTCAGTTAAGGATGGAAAGATTTCACATTACGATGATTTGTTCAAGAAATATGCAAAAGAAATAGGCTGGGACTGGCGTATGCTGGCGTCGCTGGCATATACAGAATCGAATTTCGATCCGAATGTCATATCTTGGGCAGGCGCTCGGGGGTTGATGCAATTAATGCCAGCTACGGCACGTGCTATGGGGATACCTGCAGGAAAAGAAAGTGATCCGGAGGAAAGTATAAAAGCTGGAGTGAAATATATCGCCCGTCTACAGAATATTTTCTCTAAAGTTCCCGATAAAGGTGAGCAGACTAAGTTTGTGCTTGCTGCATATAATGCAGGAGTGGGGCACATTACTGATGCCATGGCATTAGCGGAAAAATATGGTAAGAACCGTTATCTATGGGATCATCATGTTGATCATTACATCTTATTGAAGAGTAACGAAGACTATTATCAGGATCCTGTGTGTAAAAATGGATATTTCAGAGGAACAGAAACATATAACTTTGTGCGTGAAGTTGTAGAACGTGCCGAGGTTTATAAGAAAAAGATTAAAGGCTGATAAACAGTAAAAAAGCTGACCTTTTTCGTAAAAAGACAAGTGGGTTTTGTCTTTTTGCGGTAGAGGTCAGCTTATGCTACGTGAAAATGAATATGTTGCTTTACTTAAACATTTCAACAATTTTATTTAGTTCGTTTGCTTCTATTACTCCACTTTGCCGCCATAACTGTTTTCCGTTTTTGAAAATCATGAGTGTAGGCACAGAGGATATTGCATAATGTTGTGCAATATTCATATTTTTATCTATGTCGATTTTTATGATTCGCAGCGAGTCACCTTGTGTTTCTTTTACTTTCTTTAAAATTCCAGCCATTATTTTACAAGGCGCACACCATTCTGCGAAAACATCCACCAGAACAGGAGTGGGCGATGATATCAAGTCAGCAAACGTTTCCATAAAAACTCCTTTTTAATACATTGTAAATTTCTTCCAACCTTTATAATATAACAAATCCATATATTATTTTGTTCGGGAAAGTTTGATAAAAAAGAGTATTTTATATCGAAAGTTTTTTGTCTGAGAAAAAGAAAGCCCTGCTGCTCTTTTTTAAGCAACAGGGCTTGAATATAATACAAGGTTTAAATTATTTTTTGCTTGATGCTGGGTTATAGCGAGCATTCAGTCCGTCTACGATTTCCTGAGTAATATTGAATGCAGGATCAGCATACAGTAAGTTGTCGAAACCAGTGTTGCTGATAATCAGGCTATATCCTTTATCCTTATTATATATTTTCAAGAATGAGTTGATAGAATCGCGGAGCTGCAAGCTTATTTTCTGGTTTTCTGCTTGTAATTCACTAGTCAATTTTTCCTGCAACTGCTGCAAGTCACGTTGTTTTTGGCTGATGCGTAAGTTTTCCTGTTCAGCACGTTCACGGCTGGCAAAACCATTATTTTCCAGTTTGCGCTGGAATTCTCTCATTTCTTTATCCAGATCTTTTGCTTTTTCGTTCAGTGTAGTACGGATGTTTTCTTCTTTCTGAATCATCATCTCGTTCAAGTCATTCCAATAACGATATTTTGTCAGCAGAGAGTCAATCTCTACATAAGCTATCTTCATGTTTACCGGACCGCCTACTACAGCAGGAGTTGAAGCTCCTTGTTCGTTAGCTTTGTTGTCAGTACATTGAGTAAACATCAGCACCATAGCCAGTGCGATAAATCCGTTCAGGATATGCTTCATTCTTTTCATAATGGTTTTTGTCTCTTAGTTATTAATTGTTTTTTCTGTTTCTGTTTCTGGACGCCTCCGCTCTGCTATGGCATGAGGATTCACTTTTTGTGCTTCTCTGTCTTGAGATTGCACACATCCGATACCTCTTTTTCTCATGGCTTTGCTGCCGCTAACGTGTGTGTTAGGGAAACGTCCGTTCTTCTGAAAGAGTATCTTTACCGATAATAGTGCTATGCAGATAGCAACTATTAACATTGTTATAAGGATAGTCTTAAGCATTTCTATTATTTTTGTGGTGCAAATATAAATCTTTTGTTACCGATTTACTCTTTTCGGTACGGAAAAAAGAGGGTACTTGCCTTATTAATCTATGTTTTTAACTTATTTTTACTGATAACTGAACAAATAAATAGACTATTTATGGAGAAAAAAGATTTGAAACCGGCTATTGTCTTCCGTTATTTTGAAGAAGTATGTCAGGTTCCGCGTCCTTCCAAGAAGGAAGAAAAGATACGAGCTTATTTGCTCGATTTCGCTCAGAAGCATAATCTGGCTTGTAAAACAGATGAGGCCGGAAATGTGTTAATGTCTAAACCGGCTACAGCAGGTAAGGAAAATCTGAAAACTGTCATATTGCAGTCGCATATGGATATGGTATGCGAGAAGAATAAAGATACACAACATAACTTCGATACTGATCCGATTGAAACCTATATCGATGGTGAGTGGCTGAAAGCGAAAGGTACTACACTGGGGGCCGACAATGGAATTGGTGTGGCGACTCAGCTTGCAGTCTTGGCGTCAGACGATATCGAGCATGGACCGATACAGTGTTTGTTTACTGTTGATGAAGAAACCGGACTGACAGGTGCTTTTGCTTTGAAGGAAGGCTTTATGGATGGCGATATCTTGATCAACCTTGATTCAGAAGATGAAGGTGAATTGTTTATCGGTTGTGCAGGTGGAGCAGGAACTACAGCTCAGTTCCCGTGTCCGATGACTGCTGCTCCCGAAGGCTATTTTTTCTTCCGTGTAGCTGTAAAGGGACTTACAGGCGGACATTCGGGTGATGATATCAATAAGAACCGTGCCAATGCCAATAAGTTGCTGAATCGTTTCCTGGTCCAGCTGATGCAGAAATACGACTTGCATTTGTGTGAAATAGATGGAGGAAACCTGCATAATGCCATTCCACGTGAAGCACATGCTGTTTGTGCTGTACCGATGAAAGATAAAGAATCAGTACGTGTTGACTTGAATATATATTTGTCGGAAGTAGAAAACGAGTTTGCTGTAACAGAACCAAATCTTGTGATGGAGCTGGAATCGGAAAGCCCTTGTGCAGAAGTTATGCAGCAGGATGCCATGAAAAACTTCCTTCATTCCATTTATGCTGTACATAATGGCGTATATGCCATGAGCCAGGATATTCCGGGACTGGTAGAAACTTCTTCCAACCTTGCTTCAATCAAGCAGCGTGATGGAAAACTCGTTGTTGTAACCAGTCAGCGCAGTTCTATTCTGTCTTCTCGCAAGGATATGTCGCAGATGGTAAGTTCAGCTTTCCTGTTGGGAGGAGCGGAAGTAACGACTGGCGACGGTTATCCGGGATGGAAACCTAATCCGTCTTCCGAAATATTGCAAGTATCGGTAGAAAGCTATAAGCGTCTGTTTGCTGCCGAGCCTAAGATTAAAGCTATCCATGCCGGATTGGAATGTGGTTTGTTCCTCGAAAAATATCCTTCACTCGATATGGTTTCGTTCGGTCCTACACTCCGTGGTGTTCATTCACCCGACGAACGCATGCTTATCCCTACAGTCGATAAGTTCTGGCGTCATTTATTGGATGTCTTGGCTCATATTCCTGCAAAGGCATAATGAAATTATTTCCTGAAATATTGCTAGGGTTTGCTGCCTGCCTCACGGCTTCTGTATGTGAGGCGCAGCAAACCCTTCGTGTTATGGAATACAATGTAGAGAATCTGTTCGATTGTCGTCATGATTCACTGAAGAACGATTCGGAATATCTTCCTCATTCCGTTCGGGGATGGAGCTGGAAACGTTATCATGAAAAACTGAACCGCATTGCAAAAGTCATACTCGCTGCCAGTAGAGAGCAAGTGCCCGATCTGGTAGGACTTTGTGAAGTGGAAAATGCATATTGTCTGGACGGACTGGTGAAATACTCTCCGCTCCGAGATGCCGCCTATCGCTATGTGATGACTGATTCGCCCGACGAACGGGGAATTGATGTGGCATTTCTCTACCAGCCTTCCTCGTTCCGGCTGATAAGCGACCAGCATATTCGTATTCCTTCCTATAAAATAGGGCGTAAGCCTACACGCGATATCCTGCATGTTACCGGTCGGGTAGTTTCCGGTGATACACTCGATGTCTTTATCTGTCACATGCCTTCACGTTCGGGAGGCGAAAAACAAAGTGAACCTTACCGCCTGCTTACTGCACGTGTATTGCGTCATGCAGCAGATTCTGTTATGAAAATTCGCCAGACTCCATACCTCATTATCATAGGTGACTTTAATGATTATCCTGAAAGTCGTTCTGTTTGTCGGACCTTAGGAGCAGGGAAGCCAGAGAAAGATATCGATTCATACCGGCTGTATAACTTGATGAACGGCAGGCAGGGAGGCACATACCGCTATCGTGGTGAATGGGGCATTCTGGATCAGCTCATTCTGAACGGTACTTTTCTGAATCATACGGGTAATCTTACAACGGAGTATAATCGCGCCCGTATTCTTACTTTCCCGTTTCTTTTGGAGGAAGACGAAAACTATGGAGGCGACAAGCCTTTCCGTACCTATAACGGCATGAAATATCACGGTGGTTATAGCGATCACCTGCCTGTCTGTGTCGATATAGACATTAAATATCCAGCCCCATAATATAATCGTTCATGTAATAGCCGTTTCCAATGGGAAAATCTCCTTCGCGTACTTTTTTCATTCCCATATGTTCGTAAAATCCCAATGCCGGATTATTACGGTTTACATTCAGTTCCATACGGCAGGGAGCCGGATGAATTTCCTTGATACCTTTTATAGCCTGCTGGAAAAGCTGTTTGCCCAGATGATACTTTTGATAATAAGGAATGACATAGATTTTCTCGAGATGAAATAAATCTGTGTCCTCCTGACGGATGGAAACATATCCTGCCGCTTCACATTCCTCATAAGCTATATAATAAATGTGTCCTTCTTCTTCCATCTGCTTGTGCAGGTTCTCTATGGAATACATCCAGTCCATCATATATTCTATCTGTTCGTGACTGAGGATATTTTTATATGTTTCAGGAAAAACATTCCAAGCCAGTTTGTTTATCAGTGGAATGTCGGCTGTAGTTGCTTGTTTTATTACGAACATAGTTTTGAGTATTTAATATTTTGTTATGTAATGTCTGAGAGCGTATCACGGTGGCTTACCGTGAAAAAGTTTATGCAAAAATAAGGCTTTCCGCCTGTCGTTTTCCGTATATCTGGTTGTATTTCGTTAAAAATGGTAAATTAATAGTTCTATGTAATGCAAGGTATTGATATAATACATATATTTGTGCTATACAAAACAAGAGGATAGAAAACATGAATGTCGATAACGTAAAATCTCAAATGCGCAAAGGGATGCTTGAATACTGCATCCTGTTGTTGCTGCACCGTGAGCCTTCGTATGCTTCAGACATTATACAGAATCTGAAAGAAGCGAAGTTGATAGTAGTGGAGGGTACGCTTTATCCGTTGCTTACCCGTCTGAAGAACGACGATTTGCTATCGTATGAGTGGGTGGAATCTACTCAGGGACCTCCCAGAAAGTATTACAGTCTGACTCCGAAAGGGGAGGAATTTCTGGCAGGACTGCAACTGGCATGGGACGAATTGTCGGATACGGTAAATCATTTAAGAACAAAATTATTAATTTCAAAATCACATGAAAAAGACACTGACTGTTAATTTGGGAGGCACTGTATATCATATTGATGAAGATGCCTATAACCTGCTCGATAATTATCTGAATAATCTCCGCTATCATTTCCGCAAGGAAGAAGGAGCCGACGAGATTGTACGTGATATGGAAACCCGCATTGCAGAACTGTTCGATGAGTATATTCGTACCGGACAGCAGGTTATCACCATAGAGCAGGTAGAAGCTGTTATTGCCCGTATGGGGAAACCTGAGGAGTTGAATACAGACGATAATGATGAGAAGAAAGAAGAAAAAACTAACCATACATATGGCAATGGAACTGCCCGCCGTCTGTTCCGTAATCCTGACGACCGTATATTGGGTGGTGTGCTTTCCGGATTGTCTGCTTACTTCGGATGGGATGTAACGTGGATACGTATCGGAGTACTGGTAGCCGGATGTTTTGTCCAGGGATTGATTCTGGCTTATCTGATCGCATGGATTATTGTTCCGCTGGCAAAAACAGCAACGGAAAAGTTACAGATGCGTGGTGAACCTATCAATATGGAGAATATAGGACGTACCGTGACTGAGGGGTTCGATAAAGTGAACGATTATGTACATTCCGAGAAGCCTCGTTCCTTTCTGCATCAGTTGGGAAATATGATTGTAAAGATTGCAGGTTTCATCATCAAGTTCTTCCTTGTACTGCTGGCTATCTGTCTTACACCGGTTCTGCTTGTCGGTCTTGTCGTACTGTTTGCCTTGCTGCTGGCTGCTACCGGTATACTTGCCAGTGTACCTGCCGTGTTGTATTATTCTATGCCTGATGTAGACTGGAGTCTGATTGCTTCCTCTCCGGCTGCGGTGACCGGACTGTTGGTGTGCGGACTGTTCATCGTGGGCATTCCGGTGATAGGCCTGTTGCAGTTGCTTTTGCAGAGTTTCAATGTATGGAAACCGATGTCTACTGTAACCAAGGTTATCCTTACCTTGATATGGTTTATTTCGCTGGTTGCCGGATTTATCTTTTTGTTTAATACTTCCTTCATCGAGGGACCAATATTCTGGATGTAAAAAATATGATTGTTATGAAAACTGTTTTTGCAAGAGTTATCACTGCGTTGGTTATGATCGCGGGTTTTACTTCCTGCATTTGGGCTGGAAGTAAAGGTGAACATGTTACAGAGAAACGTCATGTGGCGGATTTTACCTCTATTGATATAAAGAGTGTGGGAAGTGTTTATTTTACACAATCATCCGATTTCTCGTGTACGATAGAAGGGGAAGAGAGCCAGGTAAAGAATATTACAACTAGTGTTGAAGGCAATGAGCTGAAAATTGGTTATATCAAGAAACTGAAAAACAACAAGAATGGGGCTGTTATCCGTATCTCTGCTCCCGATTTGCAGGAGCTGGAATTTAAAGGAGTAGGTTCGTTTAATATCGACGGTAAGGTAACACTTCAGGACTTGGATGTAGATTTCAGCGGAGTCGGAGAATTAAATATAAAAGACCTGCAATGCCGTAAAGCAAATTTCGATCTGAAAGGTATAGGAGAGGTAAATATACATATCAATTGTGAAGAAGTAAAAGCTGATGTCAGTGGTATAGGTGCTGCTACATTTACAGGAACGGCACAAATGGCTTCTTTTCATAAAGGTGGTATAGGAGAGCTCAATACGCAGGGAATGGAAGTAAGCAAATAACTCATTCATAGTGTCTTAAATTTATCTTGTGACACGGCATGCCCAGGGTTGGAAAAAACATGGGCATGTTTATCTTAATTCATGCTGATGTTTTGCCAAATTCATCAGCATGTTTTTTTATTTTTTGTACGAAAGAATTGTGTTCTTTCAAAATGTTATTATTTATCATATTCGTATAATCTCTCAACAGAAATCGTTATCTTTGCTGAAAAGAAAAAAGGATTAACTGTTAAGATATGACTAAGAAAATACTTTTGCTGGGTTCCGGCGAATTAGGAAAAGAGTTTGTGATTGCTGCCCAACGTCTGGGTCAGTACGTTATCGCATGTGATTCGTATGCAGGTGCTCCCGCCATGCAGGTAGCAGATGCTTGTGAAGTATTTAGTATGCTGGATGGCGATGCGCTCGACCGTGTGGTAGAAAAATATCATCCCGATATTATTGTGCCTGAAATTGAGGCTATCCGCACCGAACGTCTTTATCATCTGGAAAAAGAAGGTATTCAGGTTGTACCGAGTGCACGTGCCGTAAACTTTACGATGAACCGTAAAGCAATCCGCGACCTTGCTGCTAAGGAACTGGGCTTGAAGACGGCGAAATATTATTATGCAAAGTCGTTCGATGAACTGAAGGAAGCTGCTGAAAAGATTGGTTATCCGTGCGTTATCAAACCGTTGATGTCATCATCTGGTAAGGGACAATCGGTAGCCAAAGGTCCTGAAGATTTGGAATACTCTTGGGCATACGGATGTGAAGGCAGCCGTGGTGATATTAAGGAGCTGATCGTGGAAGAGTTTGTTAAGTTCGACAGCGAAATCACGTTGCTGACAGTTACACAGAAAAATGGTCCGACACTGTTCTGTCCGCCTATCGGACACGTACAGAAAGGTGGTGACTATCGCGAAAGCTTCCAGCCTGCTCACATTGCTCCGGAACATCTTGCTGAGGCTCAGAAGATGGCGGCAAAAGTTACTGAAGCGTTGACTGGTTATGGTCTTTGGGGAGTTGAATTTTTCCTGAGTCACGACAATGGAGTTTATTTCTCTGAACTTTCTCCTCGTCCGCATGATACAGGTATGGTAACACTTGCCAATACACAGAACCTGAACGAGTTCGAACTTCATCTGTATGCTGTATTGGGATTGCCTATTCCGGGTATTACTCAGGAACATATCGGTGCCAGTGCCGTTATTCTTTCTCCTATTGCCAGCAAGGACACTCCGCGCTACCGGGGAGAAGAACTGGTTTGCTCGCAGCCTAACACATATCTCCGTATTTTCGGAAAACCGTATACGAAGCTGAATCGCCGTATGGGTGTAGTAGTATGCTACGATAAGAATGACGGTGACCTGGATGCTTTGCGCGATAAATGTAAAGCTTTGGCAAGCAAAGTAGAAGTTTATTGATAAAATAAATAGAGAATAGTTAGTTTTTCCTGCGGGAGCAGGTAAATAAATCATGGAGGCCGATGCATCACGCACTGGCCTCCATTTTTCATTCTTAAAACAGAATGACAAGTAAAAACGAATAATGTTTTCTTATGCGTAGCTGTGCATACCTCCCATAATAAAGTTGACACCAAAGTATGTGACAAGTACACTTAAAAAAGCGATTACTGCAAACCTGTGGAAGAACATCGGGCGTCGGAAAGAGGAAAGTGATGCAGGATGTAGAGCGGCTGCATATACCAGCATGGTGATGAGTGCCCATACTTCTTTGGGATCCCATCCCCAGTATCTTCCCCATGATACGTTTGCCCAGATTGCTCCAATAAAGATACCTGCTGCCATGAGGAATACAGCGGGATATAAAATGATGTGGCTGATGATTTGTAAGCGAATGATTTGCTCATGGCAGTCTGTGCGTGTGTATCGTAAGATGATTGCCGTGATACCATTCAGCATGACGAATGCCAGTAGTGAATACGAGAGCATAATTGTTACTACGTGAATACTTAGCAGAGGGGAGGAGAGTACTGGCATGAGCTGGGTAACGGAGGGATTGGATTCACCGAACATCGAAACAAGCAAGATCAGTCCGCATAGTATGTAGCCGAATGAAATAGCGGCTTCAAACTTTCGATAGAGTAAGAAAGTCAGCAGTATGGCACATACGGACATGAGTTGCATCGTTTCGTAACCATTTGACATAGGGAGGTGTCCGCCTATAAATCCTCTTAGCCCGATAAGTATCATAAGATAAATGAATACGATACCTAGCATTGCAAGCAGTATGCTGTTCTGTTTTTTACTGCTGTTGCGTTGTTTCGCCATTTTCCAGCAGTATAAAAAGAATGATAGTATGCCGATTGTGAGGCTGAACATAGCAAGTGGGCGGGTAAAGTTCATACGATTGTATAACATCTCAGCGCCGAAACGTGTGTCTGAAGGCAAGAAACTTCTTGCTTCTTTCTGTTGATATTTTTTTGTTTTATCGAGTAGTATTCTGACTTCATTGTATGCTTGATGGGCTACTTTCTCGGCTATAAGATTCATACTGTAACGTATAAATGCCCATTGCTCATGAGGCATGGATACTGGCAGGTCGTCAGTCAGTGAATACCATATTGGCTGTGCATTGTTTTTATCAAAGTAAGGATATATCTTCAATAAGTTTCCTGTGCATAGCATGCTTGCCAGACTGAACTTTTCATTTGCTTCTTCTATGGCCCGTGTGGTTTTTGCGTTCATATCGGAAGGTGATATTTGTTCCAGTTTATATCCGGTAGAGCCTGCAAAGTCGGCAAGACGGACATATTTTCCCTTTGCTCCCAGCAGCTTTTGTACTTCTTTGTCTTTGATAAAAATCATTGGTTCTTGTTTCCATTGCTCGTAAAAGAAAAGCCATCCGGTCAGCACCTGTTCCGGTGTTAATCCCTTGTAATTGGATTTGCCGTAAAGTTTGGTTGTAAACTCTTTTGCCAATGTCTGAAGCGGGCAGATACGGTCGTTGTAATAGACGTATAGCTTTCCAAACTCGTTGGCTGTTTCTTTAGGTAAGGAAGGGGGGACAGATGCTCCGAACATAGTAATCACACTTGTAGAGAGTAGTATACATACGGTAATTTTCTTTAAGGCAGGATGATTTAATAATTTCCGAAAATAGCTGTGTTTGTCAAAAAAGAACAGGATAAACGAGAGCAACAGGAAAGCATATCCCGTATATGCAAGGGCTATTCCGTAAGGATCGTATGCAATGGATAGCGTACTACCTTTTTTATCGGCATCATATGTCGATTGATAAAAACGGTAATTGCGGTAAGTATAGATGTGATTCATGGAAACACTTCCTTCGTGCATCTGAGGACCGTCATAAACGTTTAGTATGCTGATGAAATCCATTGGTGCGAATGTTCCCTGATAGTACGTTAACTGGAACTGTTTTAATGAAACAGAAAATGGCAAATCGGCTTTTTGTCCGTCATTTTTATTGAAAGTAGTGACTGGAGTTTCTCCTTGTCGAAGGTGTATGTTTCCTTGTATTCCCCAGATGTGTGTAGTAAGTGCTCCCGATAAAATAAGAATGAAAGACAGGTGGAGCAAGTATACTATTTTATTCCTTATGATATGGCGCTTGATGATATAGAGTAATGAAAGTAATGTTGTGGCTATCCAAAGACCTATAAAGAAAGGAGAGCCGTAAAAGTATGTTGACGAAACGGTGGTTCCATATAGCTTTTCGATAATGGTGGCTGCAATCATCATGATGAGCAGAAATATCCATAATCCAAAAGTCGCTTTTTTTAATATATTAGTCATTCTGTTTGTTGTTTTTACTTGTATAAAGGAAGAGATACGGAGATTAAATATTACCACGGACTATACAAATCTTTTTACTTATAATAAGTCTGTTGATACCTTGTATAGGAATATCTATATCAGTTTGTGTAATCCGTGGTAGAATCTGTTTTTTATATTAGTGTCCGATAAACATATTAAATAGGATGATTATCAGTGTTGTTTTTATGGATAGGCCCCTTTTTAAGTTAATGCTTATTGATGACTTAAAAGTTTTATCGGACAGCAATAGTTTTTTAGATTCGTTTCTTTTGGAGAGAGTTCAGACCTTTTTTGTTGCATGAAAGCCCTCGTTCTCCCTCAAATGTATGATCAGATTGAGTCAATGAATTTTACAATTGCATCGCGCTCGGCTTTCGACAGGTTACGGAACTTTTCGACAGTCATTCGTGCATCACTTTTAGCATTTCCATGCCACATAATGGCTTCGATGACGTTTCGTGCGCGGTTATCGTGCAGACGGTCGGCTGTGGTCGAACCGGTACACATCTGATGCAATCCTCGTCCCCATAGCGGAGTGGTACGGCACCAGCCGGTCCGGATGTCGTTTTCCATATGTAACTTATGTTGTACGAGGTCGGAGTAAGGCCAGATTGTCTGGTTGGGATATCTTGGCAACCGGCTGTCGCCTTTGGTAAAGAATCCGTTCGGATCGTAAAAGTTATCATCTCCTGTTGTCCATGATGGACGATGGCAATAAGCACATCCTATCTGTTCGAACAGTTCCTTGCCTTTTATCACGTCTGGATCATCCACATTACGTGCGGCAGGAACGGCTAATCCACGATGCCATACCATGAAATCGATAAAATCTTCATCATCCATTTCTACATCCAGCTCTTGAGAAGTGAGATATGCGGCAATGGCTCTGGCTACCTGCGTCTTGTCTGTATAATCATCTGCATGCCAGGTCGGGTGATTTTTATCAGGATCGACTTCTTCAATGTATGATTGATAACCAGCCTGTACTTCCGGATCATTGGCTGAGGCTTTTACCCATGAACTTCCTCCGTAAACCGTTTTATCCTCTCCGCTGGCACTGGCAAAATAAGTATCCAGATAATGATAGCGGCGGTTGCTGCGTGTTACGTTTGTGATATTCCACATAGCGTTCGCTCCGGCAGCGTCTTGCAGTGGTCCTCTGCTCAGGGCATAAGTAAATCTGAAAGGATGTTGTTCTCCTTTATCGCTAAAGTCAGGATTGACATCTGTGACTTTCGTATTGCTGTATTGCTTCACCCATTCTCCATTTTTGAAGAAAGCTTCGTTTAGACCGTTTTGCATGTATCCGTCTTGCTCTTCTTTGGCATATTGTGCTTTCAGATCATCATCGCTGATGGCATCCAGCAGTCCGGTTCCGTAAATACCGATGGTAGATTCCAAGAGCACTTTATAGTTGCCCAGACTGCTGATTACTCCTTCATTTTTTGCATATACAGCATCAGCAGCAAGTGTAACTTCCGGATATTCCAGGTCATAACTTTCTCCGTCAGGAAATTTATTTCCCCACTCGTCGGTATATTTCTTCCATTCAATGATGACCTTGCTTTCATCCAGCGGAGCTTTAAAAGGCTGAGTTGCGTGTCCCTGAGGCATTCCTGTAAGCCAACTTACATATCCGTCTGTATCAGGATTGTAAACGACAAGCAGACATCCGTTTCCTATTGATGTAGTTTGAAAAACACCGGCAGGATTACGTTTCCCGTGACCATATCCGGGGTGACAATGGATACACGAACTGCGTACATATGCCGGCCCTAATCCTTTACGTACTCCGGAATGATTGTTCATATACATTTTTTCGAAAAGTTGTTCACCATTTTTAAAGCGCTGGCTCATCTCTTCATTAGCTTCGATGGGTTCTGTTGGCTGTTCCAGGGCATTCGATGTTGTCAGGTATGCAGTACCTAGTTGGCCTCCGGTGTAATACCATTCGGGCTTTTCGTTATTTTCGGGATTGTCGGACGGTACATGCTGGTTCTCATTGTCACTACATGCTGTTATGGCACTGGCAACGAACAATGAATTTATCAGATATAAGAACTTTGTTTTCATAAGTAAAATTTTTGTTCCTAAGCTGCTACAGCCATCTTGAATCGGAATTTAGGGGTCTTTACCTCAATTCAAGATGACTGTTTAAAGCTATTTTATTCTACGAGAAATTTGTATTGCTCTTATTTCAAAAGAGCTTTGTTGGCTTTGTTCAATGCTGTAGATAACTTGCTTAAAGATGCTATGGCTGCATCAGCTTCGGCTCCTGTTGCATTTTTTGCAAACGGTTCTGGTATAGCCTGTATTTTGGTAATGGATTCATCTATCAGCGCTTTTACTTCTGTATCTGTAGCCTGGTTGACTGTTGAAACGTAAGCGCTGACAGATGTTGCATTGTTCTTGCCATCGTAGCTGATTCCTTCGTATGCATTTTTTACACTTTTGATATTATCGACAAAGTCGACAACCGAGTTTAGTGCATAAGGTGATTCGATATAATTTTTGTCGTCGGCACTCTGACCTGAGTTAGGACGTCCGATTTTTTGCGTACATACTTCATCTACGATATCGATACATCCTTGAATCAATTCTTGTGCGGCAACGGTATAACTGGTATATTTGCTTCCGCCTTGTCCGGCTGTTTTCATACTCGTACCGTAATTGAAAGTCGGCTCTTGTTCTGTTTCGGTAAGGATTTCCTGTTTTTGTGTACTGATATTATTCATACCGGCCCATGAAGCCTCCAGACGGATACACTGATTGCGTAAATCTTCGGCAACTCCTGCCATGTAAATCAGATGATTGTTCGTTATATTTACTACCTGTCCGCTGTAGCTATAAGTCTTCTCAAAGTTTCTTGGTTCTCTATGTGAGTCGTCAGTAAGCTGGAACAGGATGTATTCCAAGGCATGATAACCTAGCAGACCGTAACCTAGATTGGTTGTGATATAATCGAAATCACCTTCACCGATGGCATCCATCATTTTCTGATTATTCAGCAAATTATCTAGTGCAACCTGATCGAGAGGCCATGAATCGATATGAGGGTCGATATTGTAATCGGCAGCTGCACCAAACAGAAATGCTTCGCTCAACTCCCATGCCTTACGTGATTCTGTCCAGTGCTCGCATGCTTCTGCCACATATTCGGTTGCTTTACTCTTATCGCCACCGAGGTAAGCTTCTTTGGCTTTTGTGCATGCTTCACTCATTAGAATAGCTTCGTCTGCCATAGCCGTGTAAGTAGGGATAACGGTATTGTCTACGTATGGAACGATAGCTTCTTTCAATGCTTGTTCTTCGTCTGATAAACCGTTGGATGTATTACTCCCGTTATTGTTATCACTACATGAAATCATACTTGTTGCCATAATGGTAACAACTGTCATACAAAGAGGAAATTTAAAAAACATGTTCATCTTTTTTGAATTTTAAGTTGTGGTTAATAAAATTTGCTTTCTTGTTGTTTTTATTTGGTGAAGAATCCTGCATATGCTACGCCAACCGATATGGCGGGTTCATTGTTGTAAGGTGTTCGCATCAGACCGATGGAATATTCACCTTTTACTACGATATCGTGGATAGGATAATAATTTACTCCGGCTGCTATGCGATTGCGTCCACAGAATTTATAAATGGGCGTACTGGTCTTATGCATAGAGTCGTAATAATCGTAACGTCCGAAAACATATAGCTTCTGTCCTTTGTCATTCAATTTATTGATTTGTGAGAATACATTGTATCCAGCTTCTATACCGGTGGCAATAGCCGCTTCTGCAACATTCTGTTGTGGGGAAGGAGAGTTGTTGCTCATCTTTTTATTGACTTCCGTAATTTTATCGGCATCACTCAAATGACCGTAATCGAAGTTCCCGCGTACTATCCAGTTGTGGTCGTTGTAATTAAAATCGAAAGCCCCAATCATGACAGTTCCTTTTACGTCTTTATACTTTTCGCTGTCTTTATAGTCATTCAGTGAGTTGTTGAAAGAATTGCCGGCATACCCACTGAGAGAGAGGCGCAGTCCCTTAATGGAATAATTATCGATGCGGAAAGCTCCTGCTACGGAGTTACCGATTTTAAATTCATATGGACTGCCTGCACCGCCTTGAATCCAGTTCAGTCGGTTGAAACGGTCAGAATCGAGACCCGGAACCAATAAAGCTTCGTAGCGCCAGTCACCTACACGTCCCCACAAGCTGATACCTGTTTCATGCCAGGTACAAGGCAGGATGGTATTTTCTCCTTCAGGACGATAGACTCCAAAGAACTCCGTCGGCAGATGGTTTTGGTTTGTTCCACCTACCGGAACAATAATGTGCCCCAGTTTGATGTTGAATTCCGGACAGATAGATTTCTGGATCCAGAACTGTTCGAGAGCAACTTCTCCGCCACGTTCTATTTCACTTTCATATTCTCCGGCTTCCTCTTCCTCTATTTCAATGGCACTTTCCGTTCCACCGTGCTCAAACTCTATTTCACTTCCCATTGACCATCCATGACCAAAATTATAATTCAGGAAAAGTACCACATGTGGCAAGTCGAAACGTCCGTGCGACTGTCCCTTGTATACGCTGGGGTCTTTTGCCGTATAGCGTATATATTTGTCCGAATAAAAGTTATGGCTATATACAGCCTCTCCGTATCCTCCTATGGTCAACCCTTTACCGTTTTCTTTCGTTTTTAAGATAGAACGTTTCTGGGCTTTCATTTCTGTCACAGCCTCTTCGCTGCTTTTGCTTGTTTTCTCGGCTTCGTTTGCAGCAAATGCGTGTGTACTTATTGCTGCGATACAAAGTGAAAACAGGAACATTTTACTTTTCATTTGTTTTCTAATTTTGTTGGTTCTTAACAAACGCAAAGGTATTCCACATGCTTTAGGGCATCAATACCTATTAATTGGTAAAAAAAGTTGTTAAATACCTACTACTAGGTATGCTTGTTCTTATCTTTGCGGGAAGATAGTTTTAACAGTGTATAAAGATGAAAGAATACCGATTGGATAACCTGACCATAAAGGAACATTTACTGGAGTTGGCAGAAAGAGGAAATAAGTCTTTTGCTGAGAGTCTGAATCCGGGTGTAGAACATGTGTTGGGAATAAGAATTCCTGATTTGCGTAAACTTGCAGTACGGATTTCGCATACGGATTGGGAGGAGTATCTGCTTACTGCCGATACTTTCTATATGGAAGAACGTATGTTGCAGGGGATGGTATTAGGCTGTATCAAACCTGATGCGGATGTTGAATTCTACTTGCAGCGCGTTACTCGCTTTGTATGGATAATAAACAGCTGGTCGGTTTGTGATACTTTTAAATTCGGAGGAGGGAAAAGATTCATCGCCGAAAACAAGGAGCGGTTGTGGCATTATTTAGTTGGCTGGATGCACGCACAGGGAGAGTATGAAATTCGATTTGGGGTTGTGATGAGTATGCAACTTTTTATTGATGACGAACATATCGGACAACTGCTGGAAGAATATGATGCTATCCGTCACGATGGGTATTACGTGAAAATGGCAGTGGCATGGGCGCTGTCAGTCTGCTTTGTAAAGTTCCCTGAAATTACCATGCAATACCTGAAGCAGAATACATTAGATGATTTTACGTACAACAAAACGTTGCAGAAAATAATCGAATCGTATCGGGTAGATACCGAAACCAAGAAGCTGATCAAGCAGATGAAAAGACCTGCTACCCGATAGACGGGAGCAGATAACAGTCGCACGAGTGTGTCTTACAGTACCAAAGGACGGATTGATTTATTTATAATTTTATAGGTTAAAGTACAAAATCCCCTGCTTTTAAGCACTTAATCGGAATGGATTAAGGCTAAAGCAGGGGATTTTTGTTTGAAAGTATCGGTTATTTTACTTAAGTAATTCTATTTTAGTCCAGCCTTATACGATGTGTGATATGATGTTTTCATTCGTGGTGATACGGACCGTTGTTCAGGATAGTCATGGCACGATAGAGCTGTTCCACAAATATCAACCGAATCATCTGGTGTGAGAATGTCATTTTCGAAAGGGAAATTTTTTCTTGGGCGACTGCATATACGGCAGGAGAAAATCCATAAGGTCCGCCGATAATGAATACCAGCCGTTTGCTGACTGTATGCATTTTTCGTTCTACCCAAGAAGCGAACTCTACTGAGCGGAACTCCTTGCCATGTTCATCGAGCAACACAGGTACATCGCCCGGCTGTAGGGCTTTCAGAATCAGTTCTCCTTCTTTTTCCTTCTGCTGCTCCATGCTCAGACTTTTGGTGTTCTTAAGCTCCGGGATGACTTCTATGTCGAAAGAGATATAATGTTTCGTACGCTCTGCATAATCGTTAATGGCGGTGATGTAATGTTTCTCGACTGTCCGTCCGACAACTAGTAACGTAAATTTCATTTTCTGTCTTGTTTTAATTTATTCTTTTTGCAAAGATAAGGATTATCCTTACCTTTGCCAGTAAGAAAACGTATTTAAAACAAGAAATAAAATGGACGAAAAAGTTGTTAAGGATTTAATCGACCGCTTGATTGATTTATCGTTTGCAGAAGATATCGGCGATGGCGACCATACCACATTATCGTGTATCCCTGCCGATGCTATGGGAAAATCAAAACTTCTGATAAAGGAAGAAGGTATTCTTGCCGGTATTGAAGTGGCAAAAGAAGTATTCCACCGTTTTGATCCTGAAATGAAAGTGGAAGTTTTCATTGAAGACGGTACACATGTAAAGCCGGGTGACGTAGCTATGGTGGTAGAAGGAAAGATCCAGTCATTGCTTCAGACCGAACGACTGATGCTGAACATTATGCAGCGTATGAGTGGTATTGCTACGATGACACACCGTTATGTAGAACGTCTGCAAGGAACCAAGACTCGTGTGCTCGACACTAGAAAGACAACACCGGGTATGCGTATTCTTGAAAAAATGGCTGTTAAAATCGGTGGTGGTGTAAATCATCGTATCGGTCTGTTTGACATGATTCTGTTGAAAGACAATCATGTGGATTTTGCCGGTGGTATTGATAAGGCTATCACGCGTGCCCGTGAATACTGCAAGGCTAAAGGTAAGGATCTGAAAATTGAAATTGAGGTACGTAACTTCGACGAATTGCAGCAGGTTCTCGATTTGGGTGGAGTTGACCGTATCATGCTTGACAACTTTACTCCGGCAGATACACGTAAGGCTGTAGAAATGGTAAACGGACGTGTAGAGCTTGAGTCATCGGGTGGTATTACTTTCGATACACTACGCGATTACGCAGAATGTGGTGTTGATTTCATTTCCGTAGGTGCTTTGACACATTCTGTAAAAGGTCTTGATATGAGCTTTAAAGCATGCTGATAAAGTGTGATTAATTTGTACAAGGTTTCAGAAATGCCTTCCAAGTCTTTTTGAAGTTTTGTACTGAAAAATTTTTCTGCTGATGTTTTTTCAGAAATATGCTGACATTATTCTGAAAGAACAGGACGTTTCCTCCTTTTCCCGCTTTTGTCTTTTATATATGATATGAAAAGAATTAAAGCAGGAAAAGGGGGATTTTTTCTATTTTTTAAACCATTGATTCTGATTCCTTTTTCTGTATCTTTGATTGTTGTTCTAAATCGAAGATTATGAGTCACGACACCTATCAATTCCTTCTTTATGCTATGTCTGTGGCAGGCGCGGTAGTATTTGTGGCACTTTATTTTGTGAGGGCAGGATATGGTATGTTCCGTACATCCTCGTGGGGAATCTCTTTGCCTAATAAGTTAGCTTGGATGCTGATGGAGGCTCCGGCTTTCGTTATTATGCTGTGGGGGTGGCTGTCTAGTGATATTGACGTTTTTGCTCCTCAGTTTGTCTTTGCCTGCCTGTTTTTGTTGCATTATTTTCAGCGCTCGTTTGTTTTCCCGCTGCTGATGAGAGGCAAAAGTCGTATGCCGGTTGCCATTGTAGCTATGGGGATTGTCTTTAATATACTGAACGGTATGCTGCTCATAACAAGTTTCTTTTCTTATCCGTCTGCTGAAGATTTGTATGCTGAAGGCTGCGGCTATTGGATGCACTCTTTCCCTTGGATAGGGCTGGCACTGTTTATCGCCGGAATGAGTATCAATCTTCATTCGGATTATGTAATCCGTCATTTGCGGAAGCCAGGCGATACGAAACATTATCTGCCGCAGAAAGGGTTTTACCGTTATGTTACGTCTGCCAATTATTTGGGTGAACTGATTGAGTGGACAGGTTTTGCCTTGTTGACAGCTTCGCCTGCTGCATGGGTTTTTGTGTGGTGGACAGCTGCCAATTTAGTACCTCGTGCTGATGCCATCTATCGGCGTTATCGTGAAGAGTTTGGATGTGAAGCCCTTAAAGACAAAAAGAGAATTATTCCTTATATATATTGAGAGTTCGCCTTAGAATTCTTGTTCATACGTTGAAAGATGAGCAGATCTCTTGAGATTTTATGAGGGCTTTCTCATCTGTGATGTTTATTTTAATCAGATTGTTATGAATTCAAAACTATTTACTCCGGTGAAATTGGGACCATTGACGTTGCGCAATCGTACCATCCGTTCAGCAGCTTTCGAAAGTATGTGCCCTGGAAATAAACCGTCGGAACAGCTACTCGATTATCATCGTTCGGTAGCTGCCGGAGGAGTGGGTATGACGACTGTAGCCTATGCAGCTGTTACTCGTAGTGGCTTGTCGTTCGACCGCCAGCTATGGATGCGTCCGGAGATTGTATCTGGTCTCCGTCGGCTCACCGATGCGGTTCATGTAGAAGGAGCAGCTGCCAGCATTCAGCTGGGGCATTGCGGAAATATGTCGCATAAAAGCATTTGTGGTTGTCTGCCCGTAGGAGCCAGCAGTGGGTTCAATCTTTATTCGCCCACGTTTGTGCGCGGGCTTCGTGCCGATGAGTTGCCGGAAATGGCTCGTGCGTATGGCAGAGCTGTTTGTCTGGCACGCGAGTCCGGATTCGATGCTGTGGAAATACATGCCGGACATGGCTACCTGATCAGTCAGTTTCTTTCTCCTGCCACCAATCATCGTAAGGATATCTTCGGAGGTTCACTGGAAAATCGGATGCGCTTTATGGATATGGTAATGGATGAAGTGATGACAGCTGCTGGTAATGACATGGCTGTACTGGTGAAGATGAACATGCGCGACGGTTTCCGTGGCGGAATGGAGTTGGAGGAATCGCTACAGGTGGCACGCAGATTACAGCAGTCGGGAGCCCATGCTCTGGTCTTGAGTGGCGGTTTTGTAAGTAAAGCGCCGATGTATGTAATGAGGGGAGAAATGCCTATCCGTAGCATGACACATTATATGACTTGCTGGTGGCTGAAATATGGTGTTCGTCTGGTGGGGAAATGGATGATTCCTTCAGTGCCTTTCCGCGAAGCTTATTTTCTGGATGATGCGTTGAAATTTAGAAAAGCGCTGGATATGCCGTTGGTATATGTGGGTGGTCTGGTTACCCGTCGGAAGATTGATGAGGTACTTAACGATGGTTTTGAAGCCGTACAAATGGGTCGTGCATTGCTTAATGAACCAGGATTTGTAAACCGTATGCGCATGGAAGAAAATGCCCGTTGCAGTTGTAAACATAGTAATTATTGCATAGCCCGTATGTATACACTTGATATGGCATGTCATCAACACCTGCAGGAAGAATTGCCGGATTGCTTGAAAAAAGAAATTGAACGCATAGAGAGTAGAGGTTGATATGAGAAAAGGACTAGCGATAATAACAGGAGCAGACGGTGGTATGGGAACGGAAATAACCCGTGCGGTAGCTTTGGCTGGATATTGTGTGGTAATGGCATGTTATAATGCTGAAAAAGCTGAGGTTAAGCGGAAGCTTTTGATAGAGGAAACAGGTAATGCTGATATTATGGTGATGTCGATAGATTTGTCCTCGCTGGCTTCTGTAAACGCTTTTGCCTGCCGGATGCTGGAGCGTGGAGACAGGCTGGATTTGCTGATGAATAATGCCGGGACGATGGAAACCGGACTCCATATAACGGAAGATGGGCTGGAGCGTACGGTAAGTGTTAATTATGTGGGACATTATTTACTGACTCGCAAATTATTGCCGCTGATGGGCAAGGGGAGCCGTATCCTCAATATGGTGTCTTGTACGTATGCGATAGGGAAACTGGATTTTCCTGATTTTTTCATAAAGGGGAAGAAGGGCAGCTTTTGGCGGATTCCTGTATATAGCAATACGAAACTGGCGCTTACACTCTTTACCTTCGATTTGGCTGAACGTCTGAAAGAGCGGGGAGTTGTAGTCAATGCTGCTGATCCGGGTATCGTTTCGACAGACATTATCACCATGCATATGTGGTTCGATCTGTTGACTGATATTTTCTTCCGCCCTTTTATCCGTACACCTCGGCAAGGAGCTGCTACAGCAATCTGCCTTTTACTCGATGAAGAGGCCGGTAAACGTACTGGTACGTTGAATGTCAGCTGTCGACCTAAGGTTTTATCGGAAAAGTACACTCATCATAGTCAGTCGCAGGAGCTTTGGAATCGGACGGAGGAGATTGTTGCAAAATGGTTATAACCGGATATTCAGAAGAAAGGGAGTGCTTCGATTTTTCATGCTGAGTATGGTTATTTTTATTTAGAGTAGAACTTATATTGTCTAGTAGAATTTTTCATTTGTTTATGTATGTCTGAAGGAGCGTGTTTTGTATTGTCGTACCAACCTGTTTTTTGCGTGATGGTTTTTTATAATCAAGTGATTAGGTGTATCTGTCAGACGCTAATAAATAAAAAAGGGATGTGGTGAAGTTAGAACTGTTTGCGTATATCATGCTTTGATTATAATTTACAGAAATAAAAAAGCCGAATCAAATTTTGTTTGAACAGAAGTGCCCTCAAAAGTTTTGTGTTTAACTTTTGAGGGCACTTCTGTTTCACTTTGATACGGCTTTAATGTTATAAGGTTTATTGTTAATATGCATTCTTTTCGCCATGAATAGCATTTCTGACAGTTTTATATATGATATAGATATCAAGCCAGAAACTCCAGTGCTCAATATACCAGATATCTCCTATTACACGGCCTTCCATATCTTTCAGCTCTTTTGTTTCTCCGCGATATCCTGTAACCTGACTCCAACCGGTAATTCCTGGTTTTACGAAGTGGCGTACCATGTATTTGTTTATCAGTTTAGAGTACTCTTCGGTATGTTTTAGCATATGAGGGCGTGGTCCTACTACACTCATGTCTCCCAGCAGTACATTAATAAACTGAGGAAGTTCATCGATGTTTGTCTTACGCATAATATTTCCCCAGCGTGTTTTTCGGGGGTCATCTTTTGTAGCTTGTAGTGTATCTGCTTCGGCATTGGCTTTCATCGAACGGAATTTATAGCAATAGAATTCTTTATCATTTAATCCGTTACGTTTTTGACGGAAGAAGATTGGTCCCGGCATGGTTAATTTTGTAATGATTGTTACAATAATTAATATGATTGGGAATAAAGTGCATAAGAATAACAGTGAGAAAACAATATCAAATGTACGTTTCAGTAATTTATTTTCCGTACGGCTTAATGGATCTTGACGTAAACTAAGATAAGGTACATTCCCCATCATATTAAAATATACACGATTATGTAAGTAATTATGTAGATTTGGTACGCTATAAAAATGTACTAAATGGTTTTCACAATAATTGATAATTGGTACAATAATTTCGCTACGGTGTGATGGAAGACAACAGAATAGATAATGTATATATGAGTTTTTTTTCAAATAATTTTGGACTTCCTCTGGACGTCCTAGATAGCAGCATTGTGAGGGCATTTCTGGATTCGGCTTATCATCGAAATATCCATTAACTTTATAACCTGTAGATGGATCATCCGATAATTCATGATACATTTCAATATTATTAGAAGTGCTTCCAACTAATACGACATAACGTATATTCTTTCCTTGACTACGAAAACGTTTTAAGATATCTCTAAATGTAAGTCGGAAAAGGCTTAGCAGAAGAAATAATGTTGAAATATAGGCTGGAAAAAACAGAGAACATATATTCATGAATTTACCAACACTTAAAACTGTACCTGTCAATATTGAAAAATAAAAAACATTACGGAATACACGCATGATTATCTGATATGGATATATTTTGCGCAGGTGTAAGACTACTCCTCCTTGAATGCTACATATTAGATAGCATAATATAATTATGATTAAAACTTGAGGTAGTGTAGCTGTTAGTTCAGTATATTTCCCCCTATAAATGGTCCATAGGTAAAAGATATAAAATAATCCACTACAAATACATAATTCCCCTAAAAGAACACACGCTTTTATTATGCTATTGTAGCGTACCATATTATTTGTATAATTCTCCATAACTAAATTGTAATAGGTTAAACTTAATATTGTATTTTTTATCTATGTAATGTATTATGCATAAAAAATTTCAACAAATATATGTTTTGTCTATTTAATAAACAAATAAATCTAATTAAATTACAATATAAAAAAGAAAAGTATTAAATATAGTTAATAAATGGGGCTTTTGTTGATTTTATTATGTTGTATAACATAAAACCTATATCTTTGCATCGTGTTTTTCATGGTATTAGATTTAAGGTTAATGAAGATTGGGAGTCTGGGAAGATTCCCTTTTTTATTTTAGTACGCCCAGCATGGGCGTGCGCTATAGGGTGTAAGTCCCGAACGAGCCCTGATA
>OOCZ01000021.1_pt1 | contig 138480 bp, 143 predicted proteins | sample 1671631 | NCBI WGS metagenome assembly OOCZ01 (sample SAMN06348176, study PRJEB24527) | human gut metagenome | reverse complement strand
CTCTCGCGACATGTGCGTGAGAGAAAATACCGCTCAGGCTGCCAGTGTGGAATTTCGGCGCTTCACGCCGAAATTATGCGCGCAGCAGACTGTAAGCCTTTTGTCGGATAAAACCTCCGGTTTTATCCGACAGTTTCAAGCCGCCGCCTGCGTTTTGCGCAGACGACGGCATATATGAGCAGATCTGTAAGCCGGGTTCTGTTATCATACGGTCATCTATCTAGGCGTACCGTTGCCGGCACGCTCCAGCCACCTCGGGAGCAGCCGGGCCAGCCTATTGCTCCCATACCGGTGTTGCTCCGGATAGAGTTTACAGCGGCGGACGCTTTCACACGCCGTCGGGTGAGCTCTTACCTCGCCTTTCCACCCTTACCGGCTGCACCACAATCGCCGCAGCCGGCGGTATATCTCTGTTGCACTTTTCCTGAAGTCGCCTTCGGCGGGCGTTACCCGTTATCCTTGCCCTGCGGAGCCCGGACTTTCCTCATGGACAGGCTTTCGCCTTTATCCCCGCGACCGTCTGATCTGCTCATATGATATAATAAAGGAATAGAGCCGGAAAGTCAACTGCGCTTTTCTGCGGGTGAATGTCAAGAAGAATTTTGACAAACAGTAACACAAAGACAGCTGCAGCACGACGCCAGGATCCAAAGAAACGTGTTACACATGAGGGAAATCCGCTGCGGCGGGGATCCGGTCCCGCCGGGTGGGATGCCTGCGGGCATGGGGCCACCAGGCCGCAATCTGATCGCAGCAACAACCAGCACGGCCTACCAAGTGCACCGAGACACACGGAGAGGACACCCGTTCGGGTGCCCTCTCCTGGTCTTCGGAGGATATCGGATTGGAAAGAAGACTGTAACACAGATGCAGCGCCAAGCACTTGCGCTCGATCGGGGAATCGTGTTACAATGGACACATCTGACGAGAAAGCGGGGGAAAAGCATGGCGCAGCACTACATGACCTACGAGGAGCGGATCCGCCTGGAGACCCTGCTGAACGAAAAGAAGCCAGTTGCATACATTGCCCGGGTGCTGGGCTGCAGCCGGCAAACCATATACAACGAGCTTAAACGGGGTAGCTATATGCACACAGTGAAAGCGTGGGATCACAAGCGCTACTCTGCCCAGAAGGGGCAGCAGGTCACCCGGTACAATCAAACAGCCAAGGGCAGACCCCTGAAGCTGGGGAACGACTATGCCTATGCTGAGTTCCTGGAGCGCAAGATCCTACAGGACAGATACTCCCCTGCGGCAGCTTTGGCAGCGGCCAGACGAGCCGGGTACCGGACAGAGATTAGCGTGAACACGCTGTACAGCTACATTGACAAGCGAGTGTTTTTTACACTGAGCAACAATCATCTTTGGGATAAATGGAAAAAACGCCCCAGGTCAAAACAGCCGGAGCGCAGAATCACACACCCGGCACTGCCGAGCATCGAGATCAGACCGGAATGGATCAATAAGCGGCTGGAATACGGACACTGGGAAATGGATCTCATCGTCAGTGCCAGAGGAGGCCGCAGTGTGCTACTAACCCTAACAGAGCGGCTAAGCCGGGAAGAAATCATCCTGAAGCTGCCGAACCGAAAGGCGGAGACCATCCGGAAAGCTATGGACCGGCTGGAGCGGAACACGCCAAACTTCCGGCAGAGGTTCAAAAGCATCACCACGGACAACGGCAGCGAGTTCCTGCAGTATGACCTTCTGCGCAAGAGCTGCAGACGGAAAGGAGATCGCTTTGACATCTACTATTGCCACAGCTACAGCGCCTGGGAAAAGGGAACGGTAGAAAACCATAACCGGATGATCCGGAGATTCTTCCCCAAGGGCACCAACTTTGACGAGGTCAGCCCAAAGGAGATCCGCAAGGTACAGGACTGGATGAATCGGTATCCCCGGAAATCTTTAGGTTGGCATGCTCCGGAGGAAGTAGCAGGGTAAAAGGCAGGGACCCCGCGCGGGCAAGCCCTCGGCGCGGGGCCCCCGTGTAACACAATCGCCACACGCTGCACAGCTGGATCCAGCTCCGGAGCAAGTGCAAATGTGTTACTTGTACATCCGCTTTTGACTCTTACGCCACTTCCTGGAGGGCTTAAGGACGCCATCCATATTAGGCTGCTGCTCATTACGGCGCAGGGACAAGATTTCCTCCTCGGTCATCATATCCCCTGCCGCAAAGGATTTTTGCAGGTTACCCACACAGGCCAAAGTATTATAGGCTCCATAGTCCTTATTGGTCACAAACCAGCACCGGCGAGCTACCGGCGTAAGGAGCCGCGGGGAAACCGCGTTTTCCATCTCCCAAGCATCATAGATTGCCTGGCGCTGGAATCTCCAAAGCTTATCACACTCAACCACAGAACTGGTGACCTGCCGCAGCAGCGCATCCACATGGCCAAAGCGCTGGGCCGTATAATACAGGCTGATATGATAGTGCCGGCACGTGAGCAACGTATTGAGAAACAACGGATCAATATTGCTCTTAAAGTTCCGGCTATTCATCTGCACCGAGAATTCATCACCCAAAACAATGGTAACGGTAAGGGTATCATGCTCTTTGTCATACTCCCCATTCTTTTCCGCGCAATGCACCACCTGCTGCAGGCTGACAAAATCATCATAGGGTATCTGCAGGGCCACGTTGGATAGCACCTTGATCCGCTGGGTGACCCATGCCTTGCGGTCCCGATCATAGACTAGCTTGTCATTATAGCGGTTATACATGCCCACGACCTTATGCACAGCTGACAAGGTCTTACCCTTGCCAAACAGCCCGGTATAAGCGATAAGCTCACCGGAGGAGCAGTTATTCCAGCCCTGATACTTGATGTAGTCCACCAAATCCACAACGCCATTATAGACTGTCTTAACAGGATGGCAAACGGCACAGCGGAACGTAGGGAAACTTACCAGCAGGACCACCACGAGGAGCAAGCCAAGCCAAAACATCAGAATTTCCTCCAGTTAACAATAGCCGAGGCCACGGCGGCGATGAGCCTAAACGCACACACCACCAGGACAATACTAACAAAAACCGTCAAAAGATATGGAATCAGCTCCTGCATATTGGCGGGCGGGGTAATAGACGGCCCGATAATTTGAAAAAATTGTGCAACTGCAGCACCCATTAAAACACCTCCTTGATGATCTTCCAAATGACCCAGCAAAAAGCCAGGATCAAAAACAAAAGCAGAAAACCCTCAGTCACAGAATAGCTCTCAAAAGGCTTTGTAAAAAACTCATTCATCAATCACTCACCCACTTTACAATCATGCATATTACGGCGCCGGCGCCGATGAGGAAAAGAATAATCTGCCAAAAAGAAAAGGTCAGATCATAAATTGTAAAAGACATCTGAAGGATGCCCAGCACAGCGGCCAAGACTTCGCCTATCTCACTCATTTTGTCACCTTCCTTTTGATTATCAATCCAACCACCAGGACGATAAGAGAGGTTTCCACGATGGAAATCCACTCGACCGGCAGAAATGGAAAAAACAAGCTGCCCAGGTTACGCAGCGAGGCAAAGAAATTTTGGACAACAGATGTGATATTAGTTAGCAGCCCATCTATATTGTCCAGACCGTCCAGGAGGTTAACAACAAATGTCACCGTGCCCACGATCAAGCCATTGATGGTACTCAGGATGACATCCACCAGCCCGGACAACAATTTTAAAAGTATATCGATCATACAAGCCTCCGTCACACAATTTTGCTGCAGCAGCCGGCGCCCAGGAGCGGCATACGTGTTACACTCAGGCAAAAAACAGCTTTTTGCCGATGATCCCCACGAAAGTACACAAAAAAGCAAAGCTCAAAGCAAGCTGCAGGTCAGACGAGAGCACGCCCCAAAAGCCGGTAAGCCATGTGGGATAATCACCGCCAAAGCTGGTGATCTGCGTAGTGAGCTCAGTAAACCGGGTAAAGAGATCGTTTATACCGCCAAGGGTTTTTGTAAACAGATCCACGACCCAGCTAATAATCTTACCAGCAAAAGTACCCAACTTAGCAAAAAGTTTAATGATAATCTTTGCAATACTGGTCTCACCGTAGTCAGTAGGAGCACCATCTCCGGTGTGATCCTCGTAAGTCTGCCCGCAGCGGGAACAAGTGTAAATGTCATAGGCGGCCCGGGTGACCTCCCCGGTACCCGGATCCGTGACAGCCTCCACATGCTCGGTGCAAACCCAATCATGATCCAAAGCGCCGACGATCTCGGAATAACTGTTGCCGCACTTGGAGCAAGTGGAAACCATCAGGCCCGGAAGAATACATGTAGGCTCCTGCTCCATCTCCTGGGAGTAAGTATGCTGACAGGTGTACACCCCTCCCGTGCTCTGCATCTGATCCAGGATAGCGTCCAGCTTGGAGGAGACGGTCAGCAGGGACTCATTGGCCCGGCTACCATAGTTAGAACTTGCGTCCACAAGGTATAAAACATTGGTATTATCGCAAAGGTAATAGGTGTATCCGTTGGTCAGGACGATACGGATATAGCCATTAGAGGTAATGGACGCACTGCGCAGATACCCGGAGGACACAGCACCGGAACGGGAAAAGACGGTAATCTTTTTGTCAACATAGTCGGTATTAAGACGCTCCAAGATAGCAGCAGCAGAATCATAAGGGATAGGCAGCGTAGGATATAAATTTCCGTCTGCGTCCGTCTGATAGCCGCAACAATAAGCCGTATTGTTAAACAGGTTAATACTGCTGGCATCCACAGACAGCTGCACATCCGAGAGATCAACGCCAACGGTAAGATTATTGACGGCCGAAATCACGTCAGACAGGCGAGAATAGATGCTTTTGGTATAGTCCTGGTCGGCCACAAAAATGGTATTATCCTTGCCGCAGAGGTAATAGTTATCGGAGGACGAGCGAACACAAATATAGCCATTACTATCAATCAGACAGCGCGAAATAGTCACCAAAGCAGTACCGCTACCGTCCCGCTTAATGACGGTCATTTGCTTGCCCAGCATCTCCGAATTAATCCGGGCAGAAATCTGCACGGCCATGTTGTAAGGGATAGTTTGAGTAGGATAGGCCGTGCCGGCTGCATTGGTTTTATAGCCGCAAGTATACGTGGTGGTATTTAGCAAATCGGCGATATTATCCAGCCTCCCGGCCAAGCCGGTAGCATCTGTATGCAGCGTGGATAACCGGGTATCTATACTGCCTAATTTAGTCACGGCGTTTTTGGCCTGCTGCCAGGTATTGTATTGTAGGTCGGCAACAGTATACTGAACGTTGTTCACGGTCTTCAGAAGCCGTTTAGAAGCCTGGGCAGCGTAATAGGACAGATTACGATCAGAAGATACAACGGCAAGATCACGGATAGCCAAAATACGGCCATTAGTAGACAGAGCCTCAAAGGCGGTGCCGCTGGGTACCCAATCAGACGGATCAGACACATAGGGACCACCCAGGCCCTTGATATAGGACAGGCCCAAGTCAGCATCATAGTAAACGCGGCAACGGACATTAGCCTTATTGAGATCAGCGCAAATATCGTTGAGGACTTCCGGGGACACATAGCTTTTACTGGAACTCATAGAGGTAAGCCAATAGCGATCAAAGGCAGCAGATATGGCGGTACGTTCGTCCGCAGAGCCGTAATAATAGTCATGGCCCATACGAGCAAACATGGTAGGTAAATTACTGTAAACCTGGGAATCAAAATAACCGGTAGCAGCAGAATACAAATCTGACAGGGATTTTTGGACGTTAGTTTGAAAATTGTAAAGATTGGAAGAAATGGTGGAAACGGTGGAGAGAGTAGACGGCCATTTTGATAAAGTGTCACTGATGGTGGAGACGGTGGAGGAAATGGTGCCCAAGTTAGATACGACGGTGGTCAACTTATCGGAGATATAACCAATAAAGGTATCAGTGTCAATCCGAGCATAATACAAACCATAAGGATAACGACAATACCAAAGAGTGTTGGAGCCATATTTGAGCGCAATCCCATAGCAAGCAGAACCACCAACAGTAAAAGAAGCAATAGTCGCGCTATAATTTTTGACAGAATTTCCAAAAACTCCGCTTAAAATATCGTTGTTTACCTGCACGCAAAGATCACTAAGCGAATCAAAGGAAAGGCGAACAGACTTATCAAAATTAGAAGATAAAATACTACTTGCACTCGAATTGTCAAAGCATTTCAAATGGTCATCCGAGGTAATTACTGTATCAGCATAAGAGCAGACAAGAGACACAGAAAGAATTGACATACAGCAAATAACTGATATAATAAATTTACGAAGCACAGATAATCACCATCCTTGAATGCTAAAAAGAGGTAGAATATGAACTCCTACATAGAAGCTCAAATTTTCAACATGAAATCCATGGTTAAAGTATTTAATCAGTCCTGCGAACTGGCCGCCCGAAAAGACGATGGACAAATCAGCAAAGAAGAAGCCAAGCAGCTCAAACAAATCAAAACAGCAGCTGAAAAATTTTGCAAGGAACTGGATAAAATCAAGTGACGCCCATCCCCGGCCATGTGCCGGGGAACTTTTTTTGTAACACGCGAAGATCTCCGGATCCGAAATGCCAGGCGCCGAAATGTGTTACATTAATGTTTAAACCTCCACCAAGCCGAAAAAACAATAGTAAAAAGGATAACAATAGCACACGCAATCACGATACCAGCTTCGGCATTAGTCATCGGAATCATCTTGCAGCTCCTTCCTGATCTCCCGGACACAATCGGAGCAATACAAACCATCAAATCCATCAATCTGGAACAGCATAGACATCCAAACACGATTCCAGCCTTTTAGCCTTTTACACCGAGCGCATTCACCTTGCCCATTACCAGTGCAGCGAGTAATTTTCAGTTCACACATCTTCTTCGTCCTCCTCGACTATCACCGGGGCAGGCTTTTTCTTTTTGGGCTTTTTGGCCGGGGCCTTGCCGGAGCCGAAGCGCTGAGGGAACAGAAAGCGGAGCAGCCGTGTGATGACCCAGGTCATCAGACAGAGCATCAGAGCCATGAGAAACAAGCAGATCAAGACGATCACAGCCGTTACAAGAAATTTAATCATTTTTATTTACCTCACTTTTACTTTTTAGTATTGTGCCAAAAATAAAAAAATAGCGCAGCCACCACAGCGAAGATCACGGCCGAAAAGAAAACGGCCAGGACATCAGAATACTTATCAGAATATATTGCATCCATAGTGCTGGAAAATATGTTGCCAGCGCCCTCAAAAAGAGCACCAAAGCCGGCAGCATATTGCTGATTGTACCAGGGCATAAACACCTCCAAAAAAAGAATGGTGGGGTATGGGGCGAACCCCACACCCCACCAGGCAGGCCGCAGCATCAGCCGCGGGCAGCGCGCTTAGCCTTGCGGAAGACCGCAAAACCGATAGACAGCAGAGAGACGCAAATGAAAACGCAGAGAATAGGATTGCCGGTCATCACGTCCCAAACATCGCCGACAACGGTCTTGATGGAACTCACATTGCTAAGGATGCTGGTTACAGTGGTAGTGGTGGAAGCCTCAGGCATGCCCTCCTTTCTAAAAAATCATGGTTGCGGGGGGAGGACTCGAACCTCCATCTCCAGGTTGAGAGCCTGGCCAGCTAACCATTACTCACACCCCGCCATGTAACACGCTGCGCAGCTGCAGCGGATCCTGATCCAGCCGGCAGCGTGCTATTGATGTGTTACGTTATCAAATGGGATAACGTCCGCTTGATGGCAAACAATTCGTTCTCGATGGAACGAAGCGTCCGGGCCGAAATGTCATAGTGCTGGGACAGTTCCGCCAGCTCGGCCCGCTTGCGCTGTATACGCTCCTCCAACTGCTCCAACTGCCGCTCTTTCTCCGGCAGCAGCATGTAGCAGTTATAAACCAGGCGCTCAAACTTCTGAGTGAAGTTATCACCAATCTGCTGGTCTATTATTTCTATCAGCTCGTCCGAGAAACGGATCGAGCGTATATTGCCCTTCTTCATTAGGCTTACCTCCCATCCACTGGTCGCAGGTATCGGCACAACGGAAAAGGTGCTGGTACTTGTGGACCAGTTGTTTATATTTTGGATTGGCACGGACATCCCGATTTTCAATAAGCCGATGAAATTCCGTGATGCCGTAGATTTTGATCAATGCGTCAATAGCGTTGCCGGCCTGATTGATCACGAAGTTCTTGCAGCGATCCAGATTGTAATCCATGCCGGGCGAAGTAAATACGCTGATAGGCGTCAGCAGCTCCAGCATATGCAACCAGTAAACTGCCATAGGCCACCGCCAGCGGTTGCTATCCTCCGGATCCGGCACCACATACCGCAGATAATTCAGCAGCACGCCGGAGAAGCGCTCCCCAATGCTCAGATCCGGGATTTTGGTAAATTCTATGGCCCGATCATCCCGGAGCTGCAGCTCCACACGGTTCCAGTGTGTACCGGTTTCACAGTTCCGCTCCCGGGCTTTGTCATAGATCCGGATCACTACCTTGCTTTTGGGACTGCCGATCATAACCGTGCTGCCCTTGCTGGAAAGCACGGTTTCCCAGTAGTCGGAACGGGAGACGAAATGCTGCTCCTGGGTATCGCTGACGATCTGGGCCATATCCAGCACGCCGGTGTGATCATCAAAGGCCACGTCCAGGCGGGTGATTTTTGCCTGAGACTGGACGATCCTGGCAAACAGCTTGTCCCAGCCAACGGAAGAAAGGGACTCGAAGGTACGGCAGCCCTGGCCGGACATCTCGCACCAAACGCCCATATCATCCCGGCCGTTGAAGTGGACGGAAATGGAACTGAAATACTTGCGGTCACGGTAACCGTGGGCGCCCTTTATGATCTCCCAAGGGCAATCCTCCAGGCCCAGCATCCGGATCATATCATCCGGGGAAAGAATCTTTGATGTAAAAGACAGCCAGTCATAAAGGACTATGTTCTCCTGCAAGCCATCCACAATTTACCCCCTGATTTGTATGGATTTGTAGGTAGTACCCCCCTGTTAGCGGGGGGGGGTACACCGGGAGGAGCGACCTCCCGGTGCTTTTGCGGTGACAAGGGAAGCTGGAAAAAGCCTTAGAGATCCACTGGGATCAGTCCAACGGAAACGCCGGTAGAAGATGCCAACGCCACGCGCTTCTTGTCGTCAAAATACAGATTGACGACTTCCATGGGGTGGAGGTCCTTCCATACGGCATTGGACACGCAGCGCAGCTTCTCGGCCTTCAGGCCGTTGGCACTGTAATTATCCGATTTGTAGGAACTGACCGGAGACAGAACGAACAGATGATAGTAAGGCTGCATTTCCGTGTAGCGCCGTCCGCCTTCATCACGTTCGACCTCCATCCGGCCCTCAGCCCAGCCTGTCACGACCCACTCACGCTCTTTGAATGTATACACCTTGCTTGTTTTTTCGCTCATATAGAGCACCTCTTTCTGCCCATATAGGGCTGTAATATTTGGCAAGAACGAGTCTGCTCTTGTCAAATTACATATTACAATCTGCCCTGCGCTTTTCTGCGGAAAAAGGAATTGAACTGCACTATAAAATGGGATATAATAAGTAGATACAAAATCGGCGTCTATGGAGGCACTGAATATGACACTGCATCAGTATTTGGATACACTGAAAAATAAGACCGTTGCCGTGGTTGGCATCGGTGTGAGCAACACCCCTTGGCTGCGGCGGCTGCTGCAGGAGGGAATCCGCGTCACCGCCTGCGATAAGCGCAGCCGCGACGCCTTGGGCGCCCTGGCGGAGGAGCTGGAAAAGGCCGGCTGCCGCCTGCATTTGGGGGAGAACTACTTACAGGGCCTAAATCAGGATGTGATCTTCCGCACCCCGGGTCTGCGGCCCGATGTGCCGGAGCTGCTGGCGGCTAAGGCCCGGGGCAGCGAGATCACCTCGGAGATGGAGGTGTTTTTTGAGGTCTGTCCCTGCACACTCCTGGCCGTGACCGGGTCAGACGGAAAGACCACCACCACGACCATCATTGCAGAGCTCTTGAAGGCCGCCGGGAAAACCGTTCATGTGGGCGGCAACATCGGAAATCCCCTCTTGTGCCGGGCAGACGAGATGCACCCGGAGGACTATGCGGTGCTGGAGCTCTCCAGCTTCCAGCTGATGACCATGACCCATAGCCCCCACATTGCCGTGGTGACGAATCTGGCCCCCAACCATCTGGACATGCACAAGAGCATGGAGGAGTATGTGGCGGCCAAGGAGAATATCTTCCGCTATCAATCCGCCGGGGATGTGTCCGTTTTTAATCTGGACAATGCCATCACCCGGGAGCAGGGGACCAGGGCCCCGGGGCACGTGCGCTATTTCAGCCGCCGGGAGGAGCCGGCAGACGGCGTGTTCCTGCGGGGCGAGGAAATCATCAGCCGCCATGACGGATGGGAACAGGTCATTATGACCACAGAGGATATTCGCCTGCCGGGCGTTCACAATGTGGAGAACTACATGGCCGCTATCGCCGCCGTGGACGGCCTGGTGCCCTATGAGGTGATCCGGAGGTTTGCCCGGGACTTTAACGGCGTGGAGCACCGCATCGAGCTGGTGCGGACCTATCATGGGGTGCGGTTCTACAACGATTCCATTGCCAGCAGCCCTTCCCGAACCATTGCTGGATTGCGCTCATTTAAGGAAAAGGTGATTTTGATCGCCGGCGGCTACGATAAGCACATCCCCTTTGACGTGCTGGGACCGGAGGTGGTGGAGCGAGTGAAGCTGCTGGTGCTGTGCGGCGCTACGGCGGGAAAGATCCGTGCCGCTGTAGAGCAGGCACCGGGATACAGACCGGGCCACCCCGAGATTGTGGAGGTCATGCCCTTTGAAAAGGCGGTTTTGTACGCCCGGGACAAGGCACAAAGCGGAGACGTTGTGACACTGTCGCCGGCCTGTGCGGCCTTTGATCAGTTTAAAAACTTTGCCGAACGGGGCAAAACCTTCAAAGCTATCGTGAACGGCTGGGCGGAGTAACGGCGGACACGCACCCTGCATACACTGTATGCAGGGGGTGTGTGCTATGCGTAGGCTTCGGTATGTCCGCTTATCCAGAAAGCAAAGAATTGCGGTTTGGCTTTCCATCGTTTTGATTTTGCTGCTGGTGGGCGCAGCGCTGATTGTGGTGCGCCTGCGGCCCATGGTCACGCGGCTTGCGGAGTCACGGACCACTAACCGGGTCAATCGCATGGTGGCCGATGCCGTCAGCGATGCTGTAGCCAGCGGACAGGTGGATTGCTCGGCACTCATTACCTTTGAGAAGGACAGCAGCGGCAAGGTGTCGGCTTTGCGGAGCAACATGCCGGAGTTTAATCGGCTGCAATCTTTGATCTCCGATGCGGTGTTGGATCGACTGTCTGAGATGACGTCATTGGACCTGGCTATTCCTCTGGGTTCTTTGACGGGTTCGAACCTGCTGGCGGGCCGGGGCCCGTACATCCGAGTGCGGACCCAATCGGTGGGCTCGGCCACAGCTAAGCTGCGCAATGCCCTGACGGCGGCGGGGATCAATCAGACCAAGCACCAGGTGCTGCTGGATGTGGAGGTGTATGTGACGGTCCTGCTGCCGGGCTTTGCCACCTCAGTGAAGGTGAACAACGAGCTGTGCGTGGCGGAAACGGTCATCGTGGGCAATGTGCCCCAGACGTATACCTATTTCAGCACAACCGAGGATAAGATAGAGGACTACGCGGACGAATACATCATGAACAATGGATAAGGGGAGAGACAACATGGATTACCGCACGGAGATGAAGCAGCTGCGGGATACGCTGAACGAAAATGCCCGGCTGTACTATACGCTGGACGCTTCTACCATGTCCGACTATGAATACGACCGGCTGTATCGGCGGCTACAGGAGATGGAAAAGCAGCATCCGGAGGAGATCACGCCGGATTCGCCCACCCAGCGGGTGGGCGACGCTGTGCTGAACGATTTTGCGGCGGTGGCGCATCCCGTTCCGCTGGAGAGTCTGGAGGATGTGTTCGACAGCAATGAAGTGAAGGATTTTTTGGCCAAGGTGCTGGATACGCTGCCTCAGGCGGAATACAGCGTAGAACCGAAGGTGGACGGCCTGTCTGTGGCGCTGGAGTACCGGGACGGCATGTTCTTCCAGGGCGCCACCCGGGGCGACGGCCGGGTAGGGGAGGATGTAACGGGCAATCTGCGCACCATCCGCTCTATCCCCATGGTGCTGCCGGAGAAGCTGCCCCGGCTCATCGTCCGGGGCGAGGTGTATATGGCTCGGTCGGTTTTTGAGGAGATCAACGAGCAGCTGGAGCTGGAGGGAAAGCCCTTGATGGCCAATCCGAGGAATGCAGCGGCGGGCTCCCTGCGGCAGAAGGATCCCAGAATCTGTGCCCGGCGGAGGCTTGATATTGCGGTATTCAACCTACAGCTAGCGGAGGGACGACACTTCACAACCCACGCCGAGACCATAGACTATCTTGCTGCCCAGGGGTTTCCGGTGATCCCCCATGCGACGCTTTCCGACGCGGATGAGATCCTGCGTCAGATCGAAAAGCTGGGGGACACAAGGATGGAGTTTCCCTTTGATATTGACGGAGCGGTTGTAAAGCTTAATAACTTGTCAGACCGCGAAATATTGGGAAGTACGGCCAAATGCCCAAAGTGGGCGGTGGCGTATAAATATCCGCCGGAGAAGAAGGAATCCAGGGTAATGGACATTGTGGTGCAGGTGGGACGCACAGGGGTGCTGACGCCTAAGGCCGTGCTGGAGCCGGTGCGCCTGGCAGGTACCACCGTGACCAACGCCACCCTGCACAACCAGGATTACATCACGGAAAAGGACATCCGTATCGGTGACACGGTGGTAGTGCAGAAGGCGGGGGAAATCATCCCGGAGATCGTGTCAGTGGTCAGAGAGAAACGGCCTGAGGGCACCACACCATATCATTTGCCCGAAACGTGCCCGGTGTGCGGCGCGCCGGTGGAGCGTGACCCGGACGGAGCGGCTATCCGCTGCACAGGCGCTGAATGCCCGGCCCAGCTGCTGCGCAACCTGATCCACTTTGCCTCTCGGGATGCCATGGATATCGATGGCGTCGGCCCGGCGGTGATGCGGCAGCTTATTGAGAGCGGGCTGGTATCCAATCCGGCGGATCTGTATGATCTGCGGGCAGAGCAGCTGGCCGACCTGGAGCGTATGGGCACAAAATCGGCACAAAACGCCGTGGACGCCATTGCCAAATCTAAGGAAAATGACCTATGGCGGCTGATCTTCGCCTTGGGTATCCGACAGGTAGGGGCTAAGGCCGCCAAGATTTTGGCGGCGCACTTTGGCAGCATGGAGGCATTGCGCCGGGCTGCGGCGGAGGAGCTGACGCAGATCGATGACGTGGGCGCGGTGACAGCGGATTATATCATCCGCTGGATGAGCAGCGATCAGGCGGTGGATCTGCTGGAGCGGCTGAAGGCGGCCGGTGTGAACATGGAGAGCCGGCAAAAGCTGGTGGATCGGCGCTTTGCTGGGATGACCTTTGTACTCACGGGGGCCCTGTCCCACTTTACCCGGGAGGAAGCCGGGGAGATGATCGAGCAGCGAGGAGGCAAGGCATCCGCCTCTGTTTCCAAGAAAACCACCTATGTGGTGGCCGGGGAAAATGCCGGTTCCAAGCTGAAAAAGGCCCAAGAGCTGAACATTCCCGTGTTAAGTGAGGAGGAATTTTTAGCACTATTATAATTTGTTATAGTACAAAATTACCGTGCCGTTTCGGCACGGTAATTTTGTTGCTTTTTTATACAAAAATGGGCTTGGATGTTGGGAATAGTTCCAAATTTTATTGCTTCACATTGACGTGAGAAAAGAAAGTGCTACAATATAAATTGTATTATTACGAAACAGATTCGGACAAAGGGCTGGCCGGGTCTGCACCCTAAAAAGCCCAAGAGGAGGAAGTATAATGAGTAAGATCATGAAGATCTGCGATGGTAACGAAGCGGCGGCCTATGTGGCGTATGCGTTCTCTGAAGTCGCAGCAATTTACCCCATCACGCCATCTTCGCCTATGGCGGAGCATACGGATGAATGGTCCGCAAAGGGAAGAAAGAATATCTTCAATCAGCCTGTCCGCCTGGTGGAAATGCAATCTGAGGCCGGCGCATGCGGCGCTTGCCACGGCGCATTGGAGGCCGGCGCACTGGCCACCAGCTTCACCGCCTCCCAGGGCCTGATGCTGATGATCCCCACCATGCACCGCATCTCCGGTGAACGTCTGCCCGGTGTGCTGCATGTGGCATCCCGTACCGTGGGCACCCACGCATTCTCCATTTTCGGCGATCATTCTGACGTGATGAACTGCCGCCAGACTGGATTTGCCATGCTGAACTCAGGCAGCGTGCAGGAGATCATGGACCTGGCCGGCGTGGCACACCTGTCCGCTATCAAGGCCCGGATCCCCTTCCTGCATTTCTTTGATGGCTTCCGCACCAGCCACGAGATTCAGAAGGTGGAGGCCCTGGAATACGCTGATTTTGCCAAGCTGGTGGACTATGACGCCCTGGCCCGGTTCCGCGCCAACGCCTTGAACCCCGAGGATCCCCGGATGCGCTCCCTGGTGGATAACCCCGACATTTACTTCCAGCTCCGCGAGGCTAACAACAGTGACTATAACAAGCTGCCCGACATCGTGGAGGACTACATGGCCCAGATCTCCAAGCTGACAGGCCGGGAGTATCACCTCTTTAATTACTATGGTGCCCCTGATGCCGAGCGCGTCATCGTTGCTATGGGCTCTGTGGCCGGCTGCGTGCAGGAGACTGTGAAGTATCTGAACGACCGGGGTGAGAAGGTGGGCTTCCTGCAGGTGCATCTGTTCCGCCCGTTCTCTAAAAAGCATCTGCTGGCGGCTATGCCCAAGACCGTGAAAAAGGTGGCTGTACTGGATCGCGTGAAGGAGATCGGCTCCATCGGCGAGCCCCTGTATGAGGATATCTGCGCTGCTTATATCAACGACAAGAACCGGCCTGAGATTTTTGCCGGCCGCTACGGCCTGTCCAGCAAGGACACTACCCCTGCTCAGATTAAAGCCGTGTATGACAATCTCCTGCTGGATGAGCCCAAGAACCACTTCACCATCGGCATTGTGGACGATGTGACCAACCTGTCCCTGCCCCTGGGCCCGGCTCTGAACTGCGAGCCGGAGGGCACCATTTCCTGCAAGTTCTGGGGCTTGGGCTCTGACGGTACCGTGGGTGCCAATAAGAACTCCATCAAGATCATCGGCGAGACCACTGATATGTACTGCCAGGCGTATTTTGAGTATGACACCAAGAAGTCCTTCGGCATCACCAAGAGCCACCTGCGCTTCGGCAAGAAGCCCATCAGCTCTACCTATTATGTGAGCCACGCAGATTTCATAGCCTGCCACAACCAAACATATCTGACCAAGTACGACATCATCTCCGAGCTGAAGCCCCATGGCAGCTTCCTGCTCAACTGCGAGTGGAGCGAGGATGAGCTGGAGCAGAAGATTCCCGGTGACATCCTGAAGTACATTGCCGAGAACGACATAAAATTCTATATCATCGACGCCAACAAGGAGTCCCAGTCGCTGGGCCTGGGCAACCGCTCCAACATGGTGCTGCAGGCAGCCTTCTTCAAGCTGGCCAATGTCATCCCCGTGGAGGACGCCGTGGAGCACATGAAGGATGCCGTGAAAAAGACCTACGGACTCAAGGGCGAGAAGATTGTGAACATGAACATCGCCGCCGTGGACGCCGGCATCAACGCCGTGAAGCAGGTGCAGGTGAAGGAGAGCTGGAAGAATCTCTCCGGCGCTGCTATCCAGCCGGCTCCCGCCGATGTGCCCGACATTATCAAGAACATCCTGGTGCCCATTAACGCCCAGAAGGGCGACCTGCTGCCGGTTTCCGCCTTTAAGGGCATGGAGGATGGCACCATGCCCTTGGGCACTTCCCAGTATGAAAAGCGCGGCATCGCCACACACCTGCCGGTGTGGGATTCCAGCGAGTGCATCCAGTGCAATATGTGCTCCTTTGTGTGCCCCCATGCGGTAATCCGCCCCTATCTGCTGGATGAGAAGGAAGCTGTTAATGCCCCCGCAGGGATGAATCTGGTGGACGCCAAGGGTCCCAAGATGGACGGCCTTAAGTACACCATGGGTGTATCTACCCTGGACTGCACTAGCTGCGGCAGCTGCGTTTCCTCCTGCCCCAAGAGCGGCAAGGCGTTGAAGATGGTTCCCACCCACGAGGTTTCCCTGGATCAGACAGGCTGGAAGTATCTGCAGACTCTGTCTGAAAAGAACGACCGCATCGACAAGTTCACACTCAAGGGCAGCCAGCTGCGCCAGCCCCTGGTGGAGTTCAACGGGGCCTGCGCCGGCTGCGGCGAGACGCCCTACATCAAGCTCCTGACCCAGCTCTATGGCGACAAGATGTACCTGGCCAACGCCACCGGCTGCACCCAGGCCTGGGGCGCCGCTATGCCCTGCGTGCCTTACTGCAAGAATAAGGAAGGCAAGGGCGTGGCATGGTCCAACTCCCTGTTTGAAAACAACGCCGAGTTCTCCTATGGTATGTGCCTGGCTGTGAAGCAGCTGCGTGCTGCCGTGACGGAGTTCGTTAAGCAGCTGGACAGCATGACCCAGGATGCCGCCGTGAAGGCCGCCATCGCCAAGTGGCTGGAGACCTATGACGACCTGGATGCCTCCTCCGTGGCTACCGACGAGCTGCTGGCCGTGCTGGAGAGCACCAAGTTCAGCGCTGAGCAGCAGGCTGTGGTGGCCGAGATCCTCAAGCGCCGCAAAGATATGTCCAAGAAGACCATGTGGATGTACGGCGGCGACGGCTGGGCCTACGACATCGGCTACGGCGGTCTGGATCATGTGTTCGCCATGGGCGAGGACGTGAACGTGCTGCTGGTAGATACCGAGGTGTACTCCAACACCGGCGGCCAGTCCTCTAAGGCTACTCCCGTGGGCGCTGTGGCCCAGTTCCAGGCCAGCGGTAAGAAAACCCGCAAGAAAGACCTGGGGCTGCTGCTGATGACCTACGACAATGTCTATGTGGCCCAGTGCTCCATGGGCGCTAATCCCAACCAGCTTATCAAGGCTATCAAGGAGGCCGAGGCGCACAAGGGCCCGTCCATCGTCATCTGCTATGCCCCCTGCATCAACCACGGCATTAAGAAGGGCATGAACAATGTCCAGCAGGAGATGAAGGATGCTGTGAACTCCGGTTATTGGAACCTGTACCGCTACAGCCCCGAGACCAAGAAGTTCACTCTGGACTCCAAGGAGCCGTCCATGCCGCTGTACGACTTCATGAAGGGTGAGGTACGCTACGCATCTTTGGAGCTGAGCTTCCCCGAAAACGCCAAGGTCCTGTTTAAGGATGCCGAGGAAGCTGCCAAGGAGAAGTACGAGTACTACAAGCGTAAGTCCGAAAACTAATCGCCTGATCTCTGCAGAAGTGCTGCGGGCGGGGCCTGAAAAACCCCGCCCGCTTTTCCTTAGATTTCCTGTTAAAGCATTGACAAAGTGGTAGGAAAGTGATAAAATTAACAATGTAAAATAATTAAGAGAGGCGAAGAAGCTATGGCCATTCCGTTTGATTATTCAGCTGAATATAAACGTAAGCTCTGCACTCCCGATGAAGCGGCGAGAGTCGTCAAGAGCGGAGACTGGATTGATATTTCCATGGGCGGCGCTTTTCCGTCTTTGATGGATGCCGCTATTGCCCGGCGCAAGGACGAGCTGCGGGGTGTGAAGGTGAGAGGGTACCTAATCTTTCAGCCTATACAAATGGTGGAGAGCGACCCTACCCGGGAGCATTTTATTTATAACAGCTGGCACTTGTCCGGCTATGAACGCAAGCTCTGTGACCGGGGCCTGTGCAATTTTATCCCCATGGTGTTCCGTAATTTGGGCTGGTATTACACCCAGTTCCTTACGGTGAACGTGGCCATCATGTGTGTGACGCCCATGAATGAGCATGGGTATTTCAACTTCTCTGTCAGCAATGCCTCAGCCCGCGCGGTGCTGGATAAGGCGGATATTGTGATCCTGGAAGTGAATGAGAACCTGCCATGGGTCTATGGCGGCCAGGATGAATGTATTCACATCAGCGATGTAAACATGATCGTGGAGGGCGAGCATAGCCCACTGCCCAATGTGAAATCTCCTGCAGCCTCTGAGGCGGAGATGAAAATCGCCGAATTTGTGGTGCAGAACATGGCAGACGGCTCAACGCTGCAGCTGGGCATCGGCTCGCTGCCCAACGCCGTGGGGCAGATGATCGCTAAGAGCGACTTGAGGGACTTAGGTATCCATACGGAGATGCTGTGCGACTCCTATTTGGATATGTACAAGGCCGGAAAGATTACCAATAATAAGAAAACTCTGGACCGGTATAAGAGCGTTTTCGGTTTGGCCCTGGGTTCCCAGGACCTATACGATTGGATCCGTGAGAATCCGGGGGTAGTTACTTACCCGATTTCTTACTGCAATAATGCGTCTGTGGTGAGCCAGCTGGATAATTTCGTATCTATCAACAACTGTATCTCCGTGGACCTGTATGGACAAATCTGTGCCGAGAGCTCCGGCATTCGACAGATCAGCGGAACCGGAGGCCAGCTGGACTTTCTGGAGGCGGCGGCAGTTTCCCGGGGCGGCAAGGCGTTTATCTGCCTGACATCGTCCTTTACCAACAAGCAGGGAGAGATGGTTTCCCGCATCAATCCCACGCTGGTCACCGGTGATGTGGTCACAGATCCGCGCAGCTTGGCCTACTACATCGTCACCGAGTACGGCGGTGTGAATTTGGTGGGCTGCAGTACCTGGGAGCGAGCAGAAAAGCTGATTTCCGTGGCGCACCCGGCATTCCGGGAGGAGCTGATTGCTGCAGCGGAAAAGCAGGGCATTTGGATCCGGTCCAACAGACGGTAATACATAACAGCCATAAAAAAACTGCGGCATCTGCCGCAGTTTTTTATGGTTTGCATCAGTGGAATAAATATGATAAAATATAAAAGAAATAGTTATGAGGGAGAGAGTATTCCTATGGCGATAAAGAGAAGGTTTCCCATCCGTGTAGCAACTGTGTATTGCAGCGGCGGCTGCCGCGCTAAGCGCGATGAGAAAGGCATTATGCTCTGCCGGTATGGCTGCGTTGCCTGCGGAGCTTGCATGAACGCCTGCAGGTTCGGTGCTATTGGCATGAACGAGTACGGCGTTGCGGAGGTGGACGAGGAAAAATGCATCGGCTGCGGCGCCTGTGCTAAAGCCTGCCCTAAGAAGCTGATCCAAATTCGTCTGCAGGATAACAGCATCCTGCCCCTATGCTCCAACAGGGACAAGGGGTATGATCCGGCCACCAGGATTGGCGCACGCACCCAGTGCGACGTGAGCTGCATCGCCTGCGGCCTGTGCGTGCGCAGCTGCCCGGCCAATGCCATCCAAATCCAGGAGCAGCACGCGGTGATCGATCAAAACACCTGCCTCAACTGCGGCATGTGCGCCACCGTATGCCCCCGGCATGTGATCGTGGACAGGCGGGGCATCGTGGCAAATTGCAGGTAAAAATATATATCAGATGTAGATCCGGCCTGAACACCCTGTGTTCAGGCCGGATCTGTTTTAAGTATTACTTTTTCGTCTCAGCATTTTCCAGGTCATAGACCAACACACGCCGGAGATTGGCACTTTTGAAGCGGTCCAGGCCCACATAGTAGTCAAACAGGTCCAGAACCTCCCGCTTTGTGAAGTCGGGCATCATTTCCCGGAGGTGTTGGGCTTTTGGATCGACCTTAAAAACGTGCCCGGTTTCCAGTTCATAGGTGCAGGGAGCGCCTCGGGTCTCGGCATAGCTGCCTATGCCCTCGGACCACATGTAACTGGCGATCTTACGCTGAATGCGGCCATCCTTCAGAATTTTGAAGTAGCCGCCGGGGCCGTCAGAGGCAAACACATAGCTGGTAACGCCGGGAAATTTCCGCTGCAGGTTGAGAAACAAGTCCGAGCGGCGGTGATTGGTGAAAACGAAGCTGCCCAGTCCATTGACCTCCAGGATCATGCAGCGACCGGCTTTCAGCTGTTTTTTGCAGCGGTAGGGGGCCAGGGGGGCCGCATATTCTTTCCGCAGAGTGCAGTAATAGGTCTGATCGCTGTAATAGCCAGGCACACAAATCTGCTTCTCAGCAGGAAAAAGCGGCAGCAGCGGCAGAAACATGACGTGAAAGTCACCGCTGAACAGGCCGGGCAGATCGCTGGCCGTGCGCCAAAAAACGCGAAACAGGGAGGACATATCAGTTCAGGAAGTCCTTCAGCTTCTTGCTGCGGGAGGGGTGGCGGAGCTTGCGCAGGGCCTTGGCCTCGATCTGGCGGATGCGCTCACGGGTAACGTTAAATTCCTTGCCCACTTCCTCCAGGGTACGGGTACGGCCGTCCTCAATGCCGAAGCGGAGCTTCAGCACCTTCTCCTCTCGGGGAGTGAGGGTGCTGAGCACATCCACCAGCTGCTCCTTCAGCAGGGTGAAGCTTGCGGCCTCGGAAGGCTCGGACGCCCCTTCATCAGGGATGAAGTCACCCAGATGGGAGTCCTCCTCCTCACCGATAGGAGTCTCCAGAGACACAGGCTCCTGGGCGATCTTCAAAATTTCCCGGACCTTATCCACGGGCATATTCATCTGTGCGGCAATTTCCTCCGGGGAAGGATCATGGCCCAGCTCCTGCAGCAGCTGGCGAGAGACACGGATGACCTTGTTAATGGTCTCCACCATGTGAACGGGGATGCGGATGGTGCGGGCCTGATCGGCAATGGCCCGGGTGATGGCCTGACGGATCCACCAAGTGGCATAGGTGGAGAACTTATAGCCCTTGGTGTAGTCAAACTTCTCCACGGCCTTGATGAGGCCCAGGTTGCCCTCCTGAATCAGATCCAAAAACAGCATGCCCCGGCCGGCGTAGCGCTTGGCGATGGAGACCACCAGGCGCAGATTGGCCTCGGCCAGCTTCTGCTTGGCCACATCGCCGTTCTTCACCAGCTTGCGAAGGTGGGCCAGGTCCTCCTCAGACAGGTTTTGGATCTCCTCGTCGGAAACCTCGATCTCGCCCACGGGATCCTCGGCGTCCAGCACCTGCTCCACGGCTTGTCCGTTGGCCCGCTCCCAGGCCATAAGCGTGGCTTTGGCCTTGTTCCCCTCGGCGATGGCGGAGGCCAGCTCTACCTCACCCTCGGCTGAGAGCAGAGAGACCTTGCCGATCTCCTTGAGGTACATACGGACCGGATCGTCAATATTAAAGCTGTCTACCAAGGTGTTGGGGTCGACCAGCTCTTCCTCCTCGATCTCGGCAATCTCCTCCAGGGGAGGGTCAATCTCCGCATTGACATCCGGCAAAAATGCCTCGGTGGTTACTTCAATGGAAAGCTTCTCCAGGGAGTCATAAATCATATCCAGCTTATCGCTGTCCAAATCCATAGCATCAAGAACCTCGGACAGTTCGTTGCTTTCAAGCTTGCCGTGGCGCTTGCCCTTGATGAAAAGCTCCTTCAGACGCTCATTATTCTGAATGAGCTGGGCAGCGGGCAGGGAAGCGATGGTTTTTTCGTCCAACTGTCCCTTATTGCTCTTGATGACTTCTTCTTCAATTTCGTGCTGCTGTGCATCGGCCTCCTTTAGGAGCGCGTCTGCCATTTCCTGCAATTCTTTTTCAGTGTATTTTGTCTCGGTCATGGATTCTTTCCTCCGTATCCCTTTTTGAATTTGAATTTATCTTTTGCGGCCAGCAGCGGATCTATATTTTCCACGCCACTGCGCCGTGATGACTCCTCCCGGATGATGCGCATATAGTCCTCCAGTGCCTGTTTTGCCCCGGATACGGACTCCGGTTTCTGCAAAATATCCACAAAATGGCTCATTTCCTCCGGCGACAGCTCTCCCGCCAAGGCATCCATGCTGTGCCTGCGTCCGGCAGCCCTGTCCGCCGACAGAAGGGCATATATTTTCCCCAATACCGGCGAGGAGAATTCCTCCGGCTGCAGGGAGATGCCATCCAGCAGATCGTCATCCCGCATCATCAAGCGCAGGATGCCCTCCTCTGCCAGAGCGCTGCGGAGATTGGCGTAACGAAGCTCTCGGCGCTCAGGCTGCAGGGTAGCCGACGGATTCAGCTCCCGGCGGATCTGGGCTTTTTTTTCTTTGTATCTGCGGCGCTTGCAGGCGCGCTCCACCTCGCTGCGCAGTGCCTCCGGCGTGAGGCCGGCGGTCTCCGCTGCCCGAACGGTGTAGACCTCCCGCTCCACGGCATTTTGCAGCGTGGAGAGGACCTGACTGATCTCACCGGCATAGGCAATGCGGTCATCGTCCTTAGTCAGGTCAAATTTGCCTGCCACCTGGGCCATGCGGAATTCAATGCCGTTTTCACTGCCGGAGAGCAGATTTTCAAAGGCCTGGGACCCCTGGAATTTGATGAAATCATCTGCATCCTGCTTTATGTACTGCCCATCCACCAGGCGGCGTGGCAGCTGCAGCACCCGGACATTGAACTCAGAATTCTTTAAGATATCCAGGGCCCGCTGCGTGGCCAGCTGTCCGGCGTTATCGTTATCGTAGCAGAGGACGAGCTCCTTGGTATATCGGCTCAAAAGGCGGGTCTGCTCTACCGTCAGCGCTGTGCCCATGGACGCCACCGCGTTGTCAAATCCGGCCTGGTGTAGGGTGACCACGTCCAGATTGCCCTCGCAGAGGATGATATTGGGGCGCTTGGTCTTTTTGGCTAAATTTAACCCGTACAGCACCCGGCGCTTGCTGTAAACCGGGGTTTCACTGGTGTTCATATATTTCGGCTCAGATTTATCGATGACGCGGCTGCCAAAGCCCACCACATCGCCCCGCACATCAACCACCGGTAGAATGAGACGATTGCGGAATTTATCATAGAAACCACCCTTTTTATTTTCAACGATGAGACCGGCCTTCAAAAGCTCCTGCTTGGTGTATCCCTTGGCGGTCATAGCCCGCAGCAGGTAGTCCCAGCCGTCCTGTGCGGCACCCATGCCGAACCGGGTGGCCACACCCCGGCGAATCTGCCGTCGGTCCAGATAGGCCTGCACCGCCGCACCCTCCGGCTTTTGCAGGGTGTCGTAATAGTACCGGGCGGCGTCCCGGTTCAGATCCAGCAGGCGCCTGCGCAGCCGGTCCGCCCCATCCGATTCCCGGTCCTCCGGAACGGGGATATTAGCCCGTTTGGCCAAAAAACGCACCGCATCCGGGTAGGAGAGATTTTCGATCTCCATGATGAAGCTGATGACGCCGCCGCCCTTTTTGCAGCCAAAGCAGTGATAATACTGCCGATCCGGAAGCACATGAAAGGAGGGGGTCTTTTCGTTATGAAAGGGGCAGCAGCCCCAATAGCTCCCGCCTTTGGGCTGCAGGGACACATAACTGCCTACCACGTCCAAAATATCATTTCGCGCGGCCAGCTCGTCCAAAAAGCTCTGGGGAAACGCCATAAACCATCCTCCTTTCCCGGCTGTTGCACAGGCCTGTGCAACAAGAATCTAATATCTTATACGAGAAGAAATTGACTTTTCCTCTTTTTTTGAAAAAAATTTACCCCGCAGAAATACCTGCAGGGTAAATTTATAGAAATCACAGGTCCACGATTATCGGCGTGACGCCGATGTGCGGCAGGAAAACATGGAGCAAGTCTTTGGTCTTCAGCCGCAGGGAGCTAGTGTTCCGGCAGGGATGGCAGCCGAACCATTCTGCCTCGGCCACCCGCCGCTCCAGCGCCAGGGTGACACGGCGCTCTGTATCATTCATAAGCCCCAGCACCGAGGCAGAACCCGGCTGCACACCCAAAAGGGCCTGCAGGTCCTCACCGGTGGCAAAGCTAAGACGGGAGGAGCCGATGATTTTGGAAAAATCCGCCGTGCGGAAGGGCAAATCCTCCGGCATGGCCAGCAGGTAGAAGGCGCTGCGATTCCGGGGCGTCAGGAGCAGATTCTTGCAGATATGTACACCCAGTGCCTGGCTGATGCCGGCGCAGGCATCCATGTCGTAGGCCGGATCGTGGTCTACACGCTGATAGGAAATCTGTAGCGCGTCCAGCAGGTCATAAACCCGCTGCTCCACAGGCTCCCGGGTCTCCTGGGGGCGGCCAATATAAACAGGTGAGAGAGTCATTGGTCACTTCTCCTTTGCCAGCAGCTTTTCTCCCGCACGAAAAATATCTCCAGCGCCTACGGTGAGGATCAGGTCCTCCGGCTGGGCAATTTGCGCCAGCGTGTCCGCCACCTGATCCAGGGTGGAGCAGTAGATGGCGCCGGGGATCTCAGCAGCCAGCTGGCTGGAGGAAATGCCGATGTCATTGGTCTCCCGGGCGGCGTATATCTCCGCCAGCACGGCGATATCCGCCAGCTTCAGCTCCCGGACAAAGTCCTCAAACAGCGCCTGTGTGCGGGTGTAGGTATGGGGCTGGAAGGCACAGATGATCCGCTTATAGGGCATGGAGCGGGCAGTGGTCAGCAGTGCATGAAGCTCCCCGGGATGATGTGCGTAGTCATCGAACACATCGGCGCCGTGATAGGTGCCCTTGAACTCAAATCGGCGCCCGGCGCCGTGGAAGCTATGAAGGCCTTCCTCTACAGCCTTGCCGCCAATGCCCAGCACATAGGCGGCAGCGGCGGCAGCCAGAGCGTTGGAAATGTTGTGCTTACCGGCCACAGCCAGGGCGACATGGGCATAGAATTTGCCGTGGATCATAACGTCAAATTCGCCGCAGCCGTCGTGGAAAGCCACATTTTCCGCCCTGCAATCGGCGCCGTCATCTCGGACGGAGAAGGTGAACACCGGGTGCGCCAGGCCCTTTACCGCCGCCATAGCGCCGCTGTCATCGGCATTGGCAATGACGAAGCCCCGCTGAGGCACCAAATCTGCAAAGGCATGGAAGGAGTGCTCCACGTCTGTCAGATCCTTGAAGAAATCCAAATGGTCCGCCTCTACGTTCAGGATCACGGCCACTGTGGGGAAGAAGTTCAGAAATGAGTTGCAGTATTCACAGGATTCCAAAATAATAGTGTCGCCCTTGCCCACCCGGTAGCCCGAATGCAGCATGGGCAGCGTGCCGCCGATCATCACCGTGGGGTCGGCCTGCGCCGCCATGAAAATATGGGTGGACATGGAGGTGGTGGTGGTTTTACCATGGGTGCCGGAGATGCATAGGGCGTTGCGGTATTGCTGCATAATCGCCCCCCACGCCTGGGCACGCTCATAGACGGGGATGCCTCGGGTCACCGCGCCGGAGATCTCCGGGTTATCGTCGTGAATGGCAGCCGTGCGGATGACCAACTGCGCATTTTGCAGGTTATCTGCGGAATGGCCCACGGCAACGGGGATGCCCAGCGAACGAAGGTGCTTCACAGTATCGCTGTCCGACATATCCGATCCCTGCACGCAAAGGCCCATGCCATGCAGCACCTCGGCCAAAGGACACATGGACACGCCGCCGATGCCGGACAAGTGGACCCGGACACCGGGCTTGAGAAAGTTTTTGAAATCCACTGTGGGATGCATCATATCAAATTGCCTCCTAAAGACGGAATCGCTCTGAAATTGCTTTTTTTCATAAAATATATTATAATACGAATCAAAGGGAAGTGCAACACCCAATGCCTGCGTCGGAGGATAGATTATGAGCCGAGAACAAGCGCAAAGCATCCTTAAAACCATCGAGGGCCGGGGTTATCGCGCCTATTTGGTGGGCGGCTGTGTCCGGGACCTGCTGCTGGGCCGCGAGCCTGAGGATTGGGACATTGCCTCCGCCGCCCGGCCCGAGCAGATCATGGAGATTTTCGGCGCGGCGGCTTTCCCAACGGGGCTGAAGCATGGCACTGTCACGGTGAAGGCCGCAGATGGAGCTTATGAGATCACGACCTTCCGCACGGACGGAAGCTATTCCGATGGACGCCATCCGGATGCGGTAAAATTTGCTAAAACCATTGATGAAGACCTGGCCCGGCGAGACCTGACCATCAATGCCATGGCCCTGGACAGCGCCGGGAATATTGTGGACCCCTTTGATGGGGCAGGGGACCTGAAGCGCCGAGTGGTCCGTTGCGTGGGCGATGCCCGGGAGCGTTTCCGGGAAGATGCGCTGCGCATCCTGCGGGCTATGCGCTTTGCCTCAGTGTTGGGCTTTTCTGTGGAGGAAGCTACAAGCCTGGCCATTCACAGCCAGGCAGAGCTATTGGAACGGATTGCCGCCGAACGCATCCTGGTGGAAATGAACAAGCTTCTGTGCGGTCAGCGCTGCAAGGAAGTGCTGCTGGATTATTCGGATGTGCTGGGAATTTTTATTCCAGAGCTGCTGCCTTGCGTCGGCTTTTCACAGCAAAACGTTCATCATTGCTATGATATTTATACGCACACGGCTTATGCCGTAGATGCCATCCGGCCGGAGCCGATCCTGCGCTGGACCATGCTGCTGCATGACATTGGAAAGGTAAATACCTTTACAGTAGATCCCCGGGGCCAAGGTCATTTTTACGGGCACCCCAAGGTCAGCGGCGATATGGCGGAGGAGATCTGTGCCCGGCTTAGGATGCGAAAAAGGGACCGGGAGGACATCGTGACCCTGATCCGCTGGCATGACAAGAATATCCCGTTAACAGAAAAGGGCATCGGCACAGCTATGCTTGCACTGGGGGAGGAGAATTTCCGGCGTTTGCTGGAGGTGAAGCGAGCGGATAACCTGGCACAGGCGCCGGAATACCGGTGGGTTGCGGAGAAGATCGACGCAGCGGAAAAGCTGTTGGATGAGATGCTGCGGCGGGAGCCATGCCTGCAGCTGAAGGATCTGGCCGTCAACGGAAATGATCTGTTGGCCCTGGGCTACTCCGGGCGGGAGATCGGGCTGGCCCTGCAGCGGCTGCTGCAGAAGGTTGTCGCCGGGGAAATCGAGAATCGACGGGAGGCCCTGCTTACGGCGCTGAGGCACTGAGGGGGATCATTTCCACAGGTGCAGATAGCCTGCGTCCTGCAGCTGCTTGAGAAACAAAAGTGCAACGGGAAACAGGATCATACCCGTCACACCCATGGTACAAAAGCCGATATACATGGCTATCAGCGCCGCCAAAGGCGGAAGATTGACCTGAGCTGCCATGACCTTAGGCTCCAAAAAGCTGCGCACCAGGGTAATAACGGCATAGATTGCACCCAGGGCTATAGCCTTGGGCGTTTGCTGCAGCAGCAGGCACAGGGCGGCCCAGGGTAGGAGGAACGTACCTGTGCCGAACACAGGCAGAGCGTCGATAACAGCGATGATGGCAGCCAGCAGCAGGGCATAGGGCTGTCGGATGAGCAGTAATCCCAGCAGCAGCTCGACAAATGTAACGCTCAGCAGAATACACTGGGCTTTGAACCATTTGGCCAGGGTGGATAGGAGATTTTCTTTTACTCCGCCGGCCTGCCGCAGCTTTTGTGGTGGGAGTTGCCGACGCAGAAAGCCCATAATGCGTGGAAACTGCGCCGCTGTAAAGAAGATTGCCAGTACAGTAGTAGCGGTGAAAAGGAAGAAGGAAGGAAGCTCCATCACTGCCTCTGCAGCGGCGCTTACACACCGAGCGGAGAATCGTGAGAACCAGGTCGTTAGCTGCTGGGAGCCATCTGACAGCGCACGCTCCAACCAGGATTGCAGGCTCTTGGGACAGGCGGCACAGAACTGCTCCAGTCGTTGCCGGAGCGCCGCAAAATAAGTCGGCAGTTCCGCCAGATACTGCGGCAGCGCCTTGAAAAGTCGGACGGATTGCTGCAGCAGGTTCAGGCACAGCACCGTTAGTACTGCTAAAATCAGTGCAAGGAGAAGCAGAGCAAGTACGGACGATATAAACCCGCGCCGCAGGCGCAGCTTTTCACGGAGAAAGCACACGGATGGCTCCATTAGATAGGCCAGGCCCAAGGCGATGAGAAACGGCAGCAGCCACAGCAGCACATACCGCACGCCAATCCAGCACAGGAACAGAACAATGCCCCAGTACAGAACAAACCCTATGAATTTTCGGCGTTTATCGGACATAATGGCCTCCGTTTTCGCAGTCACGCTTGCATATAGACTTATTGTATGTTATCATGGTATCATCGATTAACAAGGAATCTTGTTTTGTTCGGGAGAGAGATATGAGCAAGAAAAAGTACTATATTGTGTCCGAGGATGCACTGCCTGATATTTTCATCAAGGTCGCCGAGGCCAAGCGGATGCTGCAGGTAGGTGAGGCGCAGACGGTGGGCGAAGCCGCCCGGCGCATGAATATCAGCCGCAGTGCTTTCTATAAATATAAGGATGCCGTGCAGCCCTTCCAGGATATGAAGGCAGGCCGCATCATTACATTCTACGCCCTGCTCAAGGACAACCCGGGAGTGCTGAGCAACTACCTGTCTATTTTTGCCAATTCCGGCGCAAATATTCTGACCATCAACCAAACTATCCCCACGAATGGCTGCGCCGGTGTAACCATTTCAGCCGAGACCAGCGATATGAAGGAAGGGCTTGATGAGATGATGGCCGGCATATCCGCCGCCTTTGGTGTGCTGAAATTTGAAGTATTGGCCGGATAAAAACATCGGGAGGGTAGCTGCGGGTTCATAACGAGGTATTAAAGAAGGCAGGTTATCCCCGGCATCGTATGGATAAGAAAAATCACCGAGATGAGTCTATTAAGGACTTTTCTCGGTGATTATATTTTATATCCGCACATTCAATTATAGGCGATTATCCTGGGCAAGGTAATTCTTAAAAAATTCGATAAAGCGTGCGGCGGCAGTGAACTGCACCGTATTCGATATAAAAGCTTTGTAACCCGTCTGTGATTACATGTTATTTTACTTAGTGGGGAAGTGCTTCAGCGGTATTGCCAGGTCTCGGGCGATTTGCTTTGCATACCGGTCCTCCTCGCTGAAGATGCAGCCACAGTATTTCTGCATATACAGCCCCAGCTCCCGGGCCTGCTGCTGGCCGCCGCGGAATCCGGGCCGAAAGTCACGGTACAGGAATTCAACGCCCCACTTTTTGCCGGCCCGGGCGGCAATCTCTGCCATGCGTTCATGCTGCTGATAGGGGCTGACGAACAGGGTGGAGGTGAAGGAGGAAAATCCGTTTTCCGACGCAAATTCGGCCGCCTGCTCCAGGCGCATTTCGTAGCATTTTTCACAGCGGTGGTCAATATCCTCCGCCACGGCGCAGACAAATCCCCGTAGTCCGTAGTCCTCCTGCACGATCAGCTCCATGCCGATCTGATCGGCGTAGCCGATGAGTGTGTCACGCCGGGCCTTGTACTCCTGATAGGGGTGGATGTTTGGGTTAAACCAGTAGGCGATCGGCTCGATACCCTCCGTGCGCAGCTGCTCCACGCAGGATACAGAGCAGGGAGCGCAGCAGGTGTGCAGTAGTGTTTTGCTCATGCTTTATCCTTTCTTCCGGATTTGATACGGCGGATGAAATTGCGCAGCTTGCCATCGTTGGCCACCCGGTACGACCAATCGGATATGGAGAAAAAGCGCTGGTAAACCTTGTGGAAGGGCTGGTTGACATAGGCGTCGAAAAACGCGGCACGCTCCTTGGGTGACGCCGGATTGCGCGAGAGCGCCGGATTGCTCTCCACGGCCTCCTGCAGCGTGCGTTTTTCCCGCTGCAGCGGAATCATGTCAAAGAAATGTGCGCCTTTTACCGTGTTGATGAGCAGCATGGAGATGCCCTTTTTTTGCTGGTTCGGCCTGAAATCCGCCGGCAGGCCGCGAAAAGTACCCAATGTAAGGTCCGCTGCCCGATTTGTGCTGCAATAGGGGCAGTGATAGCAGGCGGGCCGCAGAAACAGCCCCCGAAATAGTCCTCGCCCATAGTCGGATTTTGTCAGCGGCGCATCATACTGGCCTCCGCCCTCAAAATCCACCACGAAACGGGAATCCGCGCCTGAGTTTTTTTTACAGAACTGCACGGTCTTCACACGGCGCTGCTTGATGTAGTGCATGGCCTCAACCGTCTTGCTCCATACACCCGGGGACGGAACACCGCTGCACAGGACATCCGCGGTAAGAAGCCGCTCCGGTGATTCACCCAGAAATCTGTAAAGGCCATCCACTTGACAAGGGGTACCTGTGAAGAAAACGTCCATACCTCGATCCAGATAATAGCGCACCTGCTGGAAGCATTCGCCCATATCGCTCTGGACCAGCTTGGCACCCATGAGCCGGGGCAGGTCCTCTTTTGCCTGAATAGCCGTGTGGACTACACGCATATCGCTGTCCATAGCAGCGCCGAAAACAACTCCGCCGGATTCCAGCACAAAGGATGCAATGGCCGCAAAGGCACCGCCTGAGGTAGAATGTCCGCGCATCTCGTCATTCTCATTCCACACGGCGAAAACCGTGGGATCAGGCCGCTGCTCCCGATGCTTCAGCATGGGACAGATATGGGTGCAGTGGCCGCAGTGAACACAGGCTTCCGTAACATCGGGGTATAAAAACCCTTCCTTATCGGACACCATTTTTATGGCACCCCGGGGACAGCCGCTGGCGCAGGCGCCGCAGCCGGTGCAGTGCTCTCTGGGAGCAAGATGAGGCGACGCAGAAAATATCATGCCCATACCTCCAAATTTTTTTGCTATTATACCACTTTGCTTCTCACTTGGCAACTGACTTTGCACTGACTGTGGGGGACTTGCTATTTTCTTTGGGTTCTGCTATAATGTGAAAAGCTATTTGGTGGAGGTTTGCTATGCGGATTTTGGGCATTGATCCGGGCGTTGCCATTGTGGGCTTCGGCCTTATCGAGTCAGACCACGGCAGCCTGCGGATGCTGCAGTATGGCGCCATCACCACTCCCGCCGGCCAGCCCCTGGCCGCCCGCCTTTTGCAGATCAGCCGGGATATGGAGGAGCTGATTGATGCATTCCAGCCCGATGAAATGTCCATTGAGGAGCTGTTTTTCTCTAAGAATATTACCACCGGCATCGCCGTGGCCCACGCCCGGGGGGTGATCCTCTGTGCAGCGGAAAAGAAACGATTGCCCATCTATGAATATACCCCCATGCAGGTGAAACAGGCTGTGGTGGGCTATGGCCTGGCGGATAAAAAGCAGGTCATGGATATGACGAAACGTCTGCTGAAGCTGAAGGCCGTGCCCCGGCCGGATGATGCCGCTGATGCCCTGGCCATCGCCCTGTGCCATGCCCGCAGCGCCACCAGTCTTCTGCGGCGGACGAATCCGGGTGTGAAGGAGACTGTATGAGAGGAAGAATCCTATGTATTATTATGTGAACGGAACCGTGGCGGAAATTGGCCCCAATCTGGCCGTCATTGATTGCAGCGGAGTAGGCTACGCATGCGCCACCACCAACTATACCCTGGCCCAGCTGAAAAAGGGGGAGAAGGCCAAGCTCTACACATACCTCCATGTGCGAGAGGAGATTTTTGACCTGTACGGCTTTGCCTCCCAGGCGGAGCTGAGCAGCTTCAAGATGCTTATCAGCGTTTCCGGTGTGGGGCCCAAGGCGGCGCTTGCGATCCTCTCCTCCGGGACACCGGATCAGTTGGCTCTTAGCATCGTCACGGGGGACGAAAAGGCCCTCACCGGCGTGCCGGGCATCGGCAAGAAGATTGCCCAGCGCATTATTCTGGAGCTGAAGGACAAGCTGGCCAAGGAGCAGGGGAGCTTTGACACCCGGGCTGGCGCCCTATCGCCGGTTTCCACCGGGGGTAAGACCCAGGAGGCAGCCTCCGCCCTGGCGGTGCTGGGCTATTCCTCCCAAGAAATTTCCGCTGCCCTCAAGGGTGTGGACACGGCGCTGCCTGTGGAGGAGATCATTCGAATTGCCCTGAAAAAGATGGTGCGCTGAGGCACAGCACACAAAGGAGAATGAAGTGTGAGTATTGATTTCGGCAACGATATATTTGATGATTCCCTGGTGTCCACCACCTTTCAGCCGGAGGATAACGGGGAGCTTTCTCTGCGCCCGCATACTTTAAAGGAGTATATCGGACAGGGCAAGGCCAAGGAAAACCTCTCTATCTTTATTGAGGCTGCCCGCCGCCGCACGGAGTCGCTGGACCATGTGCTGCTTCACGGCCCTCCGGGTCTGGGCAAGACCACCTTGGCGGGTATCATCGCCGCAGAGATGGGCGTGAACATCCGCATTACTTCCGGGCCGGCTATCGAAAAGCCCGGCGATCTGGCGGCGCTGTTGACCAATCTACAGGAAAACGACATCCTGTTTGTGGATGAGATCCATCGGCTGAACCGCTCCGTGGAGGAGATTCTCTATCCCGCCATGGAGGATTATGCCATCGACATTATCATCGGAAAGGGCCCGTCAGCCAACTCCATCCGGCTGGACCTGCCCCATTTCACGCTCATCGGCGCCACCACCCGGGCCGGACAGCTTTCCGCGCCTTTGCGGGATCGCTTTGGCGTGACGCTGCGGCTGGAGCTGTACTCCCCGGAGGAGCTTGCGCAGATCGTTACCCGCAGTGCCGGCATCCTGCATGTGCCTATTGAGCCCTCCGGGGCTATGGAGATCGCCCGGCGCTCCCGGGGTACACCCCGTATCGCCAACCGGATGCTCCGCCGGGTGCGGGACTTCGCCGAAGTAAAAGCGGACGGCACCATCACCGATACCGTAGCGGACCAGGCGCTGCAGGCCCTGGAGATCGACCACCTTGGCCTGGATCCCGTAGACAGGCGGATGCTCCGGGCCATCATTGAGAACTACGGCGGCGGCCCGGTGGGGCTGGAGACCCTGGCGGCCACCATCGGGGAAGAATCCGTCACCTTGGAGGATGTATACGAGCCGTACCTGATGCAGCTGGGCTTTCTGACCCGGACGCCCCGGGGCCGCTGCGTCACAAAAAAAGCATATGACCATCTGCATATGGCCTATCTGGGTCAGGAACAGATGACACTGTAAATTTAACGGAGGAAGATTGAAAATGGGTAAACTTTTCGGAACCGACGGCATCCGCGGCGTAGTCGGGGAGACACTGACAGCAGAGCTGGCCTACCGGGTGGGCCAGGCCATCACCATCGTTCTGACGGAGCAGAAGGGCAGCGCTCCCACCATCACCATCGGCAAGGACACCCGCATTTCATCCGATATGCTGGAGTCGGCGCTCATGGCAGGCATTTGCGCTATGGGCGGCAGCGTTATGCCCTTTGGCACCATCCCCACCCCGGCGGTGGCATTTCTTACGGTGCAGGAGGAGGCGGATGCCGGCATTGTCATTTCCGCGTCTCACAACCCCTATGAGCACAACGGCATCAAGATTTTCGGCGCTCAGGGCTATAAGCTCTCCGACGAAATGGAGGAAAAGGTGGAGGACATCGTTCTTTCCAAGGAGTCGTTGCCCGTCAAGACCCACGATCAGATTGGTATGCGTCTGCACGGTATGCGGCAGATGAAGTCCGACTACATCGACCATCTTCTCTCCACGGTGGATTGCGATATGCGTGGCCTGCGGGTGCTGGTGGACTGCGCCAACGGTGCGGCCTCGGCCACGGCGCCCGGCCTATTCGGCAAGCTGCCGCTGCATGCGGACTTCATCTTCGATAAGCCTGACGGTATCAATATCAATAACGGTTGCGGCTCCACCCATATGGAGACCCTGTGCCGGGGCGTAGTGGCAGGGAAATACGACTTGGGCATCGCCTTTGACGGCGACGCCGACCGCTGCCTGCTGGTGGATGAAAAGGGCCATATTATCGATGGCGACAAGGTACTGGCCGTGTGCGGAAAGGCTATGAGACGCAAGGGTAGTCTCAACGGAAATGCTATCGTAGCCACAGTTATGTCCAATCTGGGCCTGCATGAGTTTTGCCGTAAGGGGGATTTCCTGCTGGTCTGCACCGATGTAGGCGACCGCCATGTGCTGGAGAAGATGATCGAGTGCGGCTATATGATTGGCGGCGAGCAATCGGGCCACACCATTTTCCGGGAGTATGCCACTACCGGCGACGGAGAGCTGACAGCCCTGCAATTCATCCAGGCGTATTGTGAGGCCGGGGTTCCTGCCTCGGAGCTGGTATCCTGCTGCGCGCAGTATCCCCAGGAGCTCATTAATGTGCCGGTATCCGCTGTGGGCGGTGCCAAGGAGCGCATTATGGCCGATGACCGCCTGTGGGAGCAGGTGCGAAGCCAGGAGGAAGCCCTGAACGGGGAGGGTCGTATTTTGGTCCGTCCCTCCGGCACGGAAGCGCTCATCCGGGTCATGGTAGAGGCGAAAACCGTCGAAGTTGCTCACAATGTAGCCAAGACTTTGGCTGAATTCATAAAAACCCTGTAACATTTTGCATAGTATTAACAAAGTTTTATAGATTGCTTGACAAACAATTCATAGAAAAGGTATAATTGCGGATGGATGGATATATGCAGACACAGTATAGTGAGCTGGAACAGATGTCGGACGAGGCGCTTTGCACGGCGCTGCAGAATGGTACCTCTGCCGCCGGTGACATCTTGGCCCACCGATACCGCAAGCTGGTCCGTTGCTGTGCGCATCCCTATTTTTTGGCCGGGGGCGACAGCGAGGATCTGCTGCAGGAGGGAATGTTTGGCCTTATAAAGGCCATGCGTGAGTTCCGGGCGGATCGGGAGGCCAGCTTTCAGACCTTTGCAGAAGTATGTATCCGTAGCCGCCTATGCTCGGTGATTCGAGCGTCACGGGCGGGTAAGCATAGCCCATTAAATGAATCCGTACCCCTGAATGCATTTTTGCTTGATGCGCAGCCACAGTACAGTCAGCTCGATCCGGAGGATCTGCTTATTGACCGGGAAAAGGCTGCGGCACTGCTGAATCAGGTACGTAGTCAGCTTTCTGAACTGGAGGTTCGTGTGCTGGACCTGTATTTGGATGGCTGTAGCTGCGGAGAGATTGCAGCCACGGTTGGCAAATCCTATAAATCCGTGGACAATGCCGTTCAGCGTATCCGTCGCAAAATTGGGCGACAAATTTCTTCCGGCGAGATCAGCAATGGCTGAGCGCAATATATTTCTCAAAAGAGAGGGTAAAAACATGTACGAAGATAAGACTTTAGTTTGCAAAGAATGTGGCAAGGAGTTCGTTTTCACTGCCGGTGAGCAGGAGTTCTATGCTGAGCGCGGCTTCCAGAATGAGCCCCAGCGCTGCAAAGCCTGCCGTGACGCACGCAAGAACGCTGCCCGCGGTCCCCGGGAGTATTTCACTGCTACCTGTGCTGCCTGCGGCGGTGAGGCCAAGGTGCCCTTCGAGCCCAAGAGCGATCGTCCTGTTTACTGCAGTGATTGCTTTGCCAAGATGAGAGAGAACGGCTGATTCTTTGCTGAATTAATATAAAACCGGCGCAGTTTAGCTGCGCCGGTTTTCCTTTTGGTGCCTGAAGGCGCCAATGAAATCAGCGTGTCAAAAAAAGCTTCGACACGCTGAAGGTACCGGATCGCTAATCCGGCATTATTTATGCTCATCATTCCAAAAACAGAGCTGCAGGGCGATTTACAACCATCATATTATAGTATTTCAGCAGGTGATAGTCATCCTTATCCAACTTAATGGTGTTGAGCAGGCGGTCATTTTCTTCCAGCGGCTCCTTGGAAATGAGCGTCTTCAGCGCAATAGGAGCAAAGAACGGCGTACTGCCAATGCCGGAGAGCAGGCCGATGGCCGGGGTACGGGTCTGCATGGGATTGAGCATGCAGATGTACATTTTTTCCGCGTCATTGATCTGGTTGTTAAGCACCATATGGGTGATGGTGTCAAAGGCCTTCATTTCGCCGGTAAACAGATGCTGGCACCGGTCGGGATTGCCAAAATCCTCCACTCCTACATAGAGCATCACATCCACCGTCTCGCCCGTCGCGGAAGGGGAGAAGCAAAGCAGTGAACGGACGATCTGCCGGATGCGCCCGTCATAGTAGTACATATAGGCCCGGGGCTGGTTGAAGTAGAAGTTTTTGGGCAAAACCGGCTCGGTGTTATGCGGCATTGGCGGCTGATAATCTAAAAAGCACTTCAAATCAATATCCAGCTTCTGAGAAATATCATACAGTGTATCAATGTCAATGGTAATGGTCCCGTTTTCGTATTTAGAGACCGTCGCCTTGCTTTTATTAATCATAACCGAGAACTGCTCAATGGTATAGCCGCGGCTTTTCCTGTATTTTTTTATGCGCTGACCTACATGATAACAAAATGCACTCATGTGTCCCACCTCCCATTTGCCTTAATTATAACAATCTTTTCCCGGGAAGTCAACAAAAAGTTTCACAGTGAGAAACTGTGTTTAAAAAGACTTTCTGTAAAATAAACGAAAAAAAAAGTTGCACAAAAAATTATTTTCTTTTTAAGTAAAAGGATGAAATCGCATGGAAAGCCGTCTTAAGGTGGTGGAATCCGTTGACTGCGGCCTTTTTTTTCGTTATAATAGCTATATCTGGTGGAAGTGTTTTTTCCGCCGGAAAACAGTAAAGGAAGTGAGTCAAGTGGCAAAGAAAGGAAGATTGGTCTTCAGAACAGACCGCTGCAAGGGCTGTGAGCTGTGTGTAAACGCATGTCCTATGAAGATTCTGAAGCTTGATGATGAGGCTGTGAACATAAAGGGCTATCATCCTATCAGCGTAACGGATCCTGACAAGTGCATTGCTTGTGCCAGCTGTGCAATGATGTGCCCCGACGGCATCATCAATGTCTATGTTGAGGAATAAGTAGGAGGGTAACAGAGAAATGGCAGAAAAGAAATTAATGAAGGGTAACGAAGCCTTCGCTGCCGCCGCTATTAACGCCGGCTGCAGATACTATTTCGGTTACCCCATCACCCCGCAGAGCGAGGTTCCCGAGTATATGTCCAGAGAGCTGAAGAAGGCCGGCGGTGCATTCATCCAAGCCGAGTCCGAGCTGGGTGCCATTAACATGGCGTACGGCGCATCCGCTGCCGGCGGTCGCGTGCTCATCACTTCTTCTTCTCCCGGTATCGCCTTGATGCAGGAGTCCATCGGTCTGCTCTGCTCCGTGGAGCTGCCTGTGGTCATCATCAATGTCATGCGCGGCGGCCCCGGCATTGGCTCCATCCAGCCCGGCCAGGCCGACTATAATCAGGTCACCCGCGGCGGCTCCAACGGCGACTATCACACCATCGTCCTGGCGCCTAACTCCATCCAGGAAGCCATCGATATGATCGGCAAGGCCTTCGACCTGGCAGATGAATATAGAAATCCCGTCATCATCGCAGCCGACGGTATGCTGGGCCAGATGATGGAGCCCGTGGTGATGCCCGAGCCCAAGCACGCCCTCACTGAGGAGGAGATTCCCGAGGTTAAGCCCTATGCCCTGACCGGTCACAAGAATAAGAGAGACCGTCACGCTATCAACTCCGTGTGGCTCAAGCAGGAGCTGCTGGAGAACTACATCAATGAATATTGGCCCAAGTACGAGAAGGCCGAGCGCGAGCTGCAGGATTGGGAATCCCGCAATCTGGAAGGCGCCGAGATCGTATTTGTGGCTTATGGTTCCACCTCTCGTATCGCCATGGAGGCCATGGAGATGCTGGCAGACGAGGGTATTAAGGTCGGCCTGATCCGTCCCAAGACCCTGTGGCCCTTCCCCGTGAATGCCTTTAAGGAGATCGACTTCAATACCACCAAGCAAATCATCTCTGTGGAGCTGTCCCAGGGTCAGATGATCTACGATGTGAAGCTGGCCGTGGAGTGCAAGCTGCCCGTTAGCCTCATCAACCGTGTCGGTGGTATGCTGCTGGATCCCCAGGAGATTGTTGATCGGACCAAGAAGATTATGGAGGTGAAGTAAGTTGAAGCCCGTATTTGAATATACAAAAGGTATGCGTGAGACCGAGCTGCACTACTGCCCTGGCTGTACGCACGGTATTGCTCATCGACTGATTATGGAAGTGTTGGAGGAGCGTGGCGATTTGGGCAACTGCATCGCCGTTTCTCCCGTAGGCTGCTCCATTGTGGCTCATCAGTACATGAACGTTGATATGATGGAGTCCCCCCATGGTCGTGCTCCCGCTGTTGCCTCCGGCATCAAGCGTGTGCATCCTGATTCCCCGGTGTTTACCTACCAGGGCGACGGCGACTTGGCCTCCATCGGTACCAATGAAATTATTCACGCCGCTGAGCGCGGTGAGAAGTTCTGCACCTTCTTCATCAACAACGCCATTTACGGCATGACCGGCGGCCAGATGGCCCCCACCACCCTGATCGGTCAGAAGACCACCACCTGCGTGGATGGCCGTACTATTGAGCAGGCCGGTATGCCCATGCGCATGTGTGAGTTGATTTCCTGCCAGGACCGCGCCGTGTATGTGGAGCGTGTTTCTCTGGATTCTCCCGCCAATGTGCGCAAGGCCAAGTCTGCTATCCGCCGCGCCTTCAAGGTCCAGGATCTGAAGCTGGGCTTTGCGTTCGTGGAGTTTCTGTCCATCTGCCCCACCAACTGGGGTCTGACCGCTCCTAAGGCTATGGAGTGGCTGCGGGAGAACATGATGCCTTACTATCCTGTGAAGCAGTTCAAGTGCCCCGAGGAAGTCAAGGAGGTAAAGTAAATGGCTACTAAAAAAGTATTTGTGGCCGGCTTCGGCGGCCAGGGCGTGTTGCTGATCGGCCAGATGCTGGCCTACGCCGCCATGTATGAAGGCAAAGAGGCCACCTGGATGCCCTCCTATGGCCCCGAGATGCGCGGCGGTACTGCCAACTGCACCGTCTGCATTTCCGATAAGCCCATCGCTTCTCCTCTGGTCACTGCCTGTGATGTTCTTGTGGCTATGAACGGTCCTTCCTTGGATAAGTTCGAGGATATGCTGGTTCCCGGCGGTCATCTGTTCGTGAACGCTTCTGTTATCCATTATAAGGCCCGCCGCACGGATGTACATGTTCACTATGTGGATTGCACCCACATTGCCGAGCATGAAGTGGGCAACGGCAAAACCGCCAATATGGTCATGCTGGGCGCTATCATCCGTGCTTCCGGCGTAGTGAGCTTGGAAATCATGGATAAGGTTCTGGCCAAGACAATGACCGGCAAGAAGGAAAAGCTGATTCCTGCCAACAAGACCGCTTTGTCTGCCTGGAAAGAGTAAGAAGGAAGAAATATCTTGAAACGAATTACGCTTATAGTGGGTCATTACGGAAGCGGTAAAACCGAGTTTTCCGTAAACCATGTTATCAACCTGAAAAAGCAGCATGACAAGGTAGCCATTCTGGATATGGATATTGCCAATCCTTACTTCCGCAGTAGGGAAAGGCAGGAGTTTTTGGAGGATATGGGTATTGCCATCCACTTCAATTCCTTCGGCTACGATATCACCGAGGACCTGCCGGCCATTTCAGCTTGCATGAAGGCTCCGTTGGAAAACAAAGACTATATGGTGGTGGCCGATGTGGGCGGCGACAATGCCGGCGCTCGTGTTCTGAACCAATTCAAGAAGTACTTTGTAGACGAGTCTGATTGTGAGATGCTGATTGTGGTAAATGCTAATCGACCGGAGACGACCACTCTGGAAGGCGCTCTATACCACATCCGCACCATCGAGGCGGAAACCGGCCTGAAGGTTAAGGGCCTTATCAATAATACGCACCTGCTACGCGAAACAAAGGTGGAGGATATTATAGAGGGTTATCAGCTCTGCCGTGAAATATCCCGGGAGACGGGCATTCCCATCACCTATTCTACCTGCGTGGAAAAGCTTGTGCCGGAGCTTGAAAAGGCCAAGACCGAACAGGGCCTTGATGACATGGTGATCTACCCCATCAAGCTCTATATGCGGCCCACCTGGCTGGATAGAAAGTAAAAACGGATTCGTGAGAGCCTCTGCCCTATGGCAGAGGCTCTTTTTCGTTGACAAAGTCCGGATTTAAGTTTATCATAGATCAAACAAGAGAGAGGGAGGAGTAGCCATGAGTCAAGCAGTGCAGGCCGCTCTGCCGTGGATCGTATGCGCCATTGCAGCGGCAATACTGATCCCCGGAATCATAGATTTTCTCCGCAAAAAGAAGCCTGATGCCAATGCTTCCGAAAAAGAAAAAGCCGAACAGAACAGCTGGATGATGGAGGGAATCGGCGTTGGAATGTTGGCTGGATATTGGCTGGGAAAAGTCTTAGGCAACGCCGTGCTTGGCCTGTCCTTGGGTGTTCTGTTGGGGATGCTTTTGGGCAGTAAGATCAAGAAATTCAAGTAGCGCTGTAGGCTATCGGCATATTTTTAAAATATATACACAAATAAATGTAAAGTCATATTACTTAACAGAAGCTCCTGCCTAAAAACGGCAGGAGCTTCTGTAATATCTACATGTCGAAGGATGGATTGGTGAAGTACACATTTTTCTGATCCATTTTTTCTTTTGCCAACCGCAATCCCTCTCCAAAGCGCTGGAAGTGGACGACCTCCCGGGCTCTCAGGAACTTGATGACGTCATTCACATCCGGGTCATCAGAGAGCCGCAGAATGTTGTCATAGGTAACACGGGCTTTTTGTTCTGCGGCTAGATCCTCCGTCAGATCTGCAATTACATCGCCCTTCACTGCCATAGATGCGGCATTCCAGGGAAAGCCGGCGGCTGCTGCGGGATAAATGCCGGTGGTGTGATCTACAAAGTAGGCGTCAAATCCCGCTGTCTTGATGTCCTTTTCCGATAAGTTTCGGGTAAGCTGATGCACGATGGCACCGATCATCTCCAGGTGACCCAGCTCCTCTGTGCCAATGTCCGTCAGTAAGCCCTTTAATTCAGAATAGGGCATGGCATATCGCTGGCTCAAATATCGCAGCGATGCGCCAAGCTCCCCGTCCGGGCCACCATATATCAATAAACTACGATGAAGCATATAAGAGTTAGGGAAGAACAAACCGATAATGAACTGCGAGTGTGTTTTTGGCTTTATCCCAATCAATCCTATCGCATATAGAGTGGATGGCTTCACATTTCTGTTCCAGAGTAGAGGAGCTGTTGGTGAGAGTCTTCGCAGCGGATCGGATAGCAGTGCATACCGGTTGGGGTGTGGCACTATCTGCGATTTTTTTCTCGGCTTCAGATATGCGCTGGTCTGCGTCCTGAATTTGCCGAAGCGTGATGGCCTTGGCGGCGGCATACTCCTCCAAGGATTCCGCGCCGGCGAGGTATGCGTCCCGAAGGCGTTCCATACGTTTTTGTATCCCGGCCTTATGCTGCTGCAAAAGGGATAGTTCATCGGCAGCATTTGAGCTTGTCTGCCTAATATGAAAGCTCAACGGCTCAGAGGCTGTGGCATCGGCCCGAAGCCTAGCAAGGATAGATTCCTTTAGGGTATCACCGGAGATATGCTGAGAGGTTTTGCAGCGGCCGCGTACATAGTTGTTACATTTCCAGTAGTTGGGCTTTGCAAAAATCATAGTGCCACCGCAGGTGGCACAGCGGACAACACCCGAGATCCAATCCTTGCCGCTGCCCAGGGGACGGCCATGGTACTTGTGCATTGCCTTGAGCTGGGAAATGCGGTCTTGGGCGGCGTTCCAGATGTTGCTATCCACAAGAGGCTGATGCTTTCCGTCCACCACCAGAATATTGGGATCATCGTAGTTTCTGCGGGTACGTCCGGCAGGGTTCCAGCGCAGCTTTCCTATATACACGGGATTGCGGAGTATGTATTCCACGGCGCGGTTATCAAAGGCGGAGCCGCGATGGGTTTTGATGCCCATATCATTGAGCCATCGGGCGATGGGAAAGAAACCCTGTCCGGAGAGAAAGCGGCTGAACATCTCCCGGACATAGGAGGCCTCCGGCTCCAAGGGGACAAGAATGCCATCCTGAGCGGCATAGCCAAAGGATGGGGTGGACTGCAGCTCACCCCGGCGGTGCTTTTCCTCCATGCCGCGCTTGACATCCTCCGCCAGATTGATGGAGTAGTATTCGTCCATGGCCTCGATCATGGCCTCCATGATAATGCCCAGCTTGCCCTCAGCAATGGGCTCCTTGATGGAGATAACCTCAATGTGGAGCTGCTTGCGTAGGATGGATTTGTAGAGCACGGCGTCGTCCCGGTTCCGGGCGAAGCGGGAGAACTTCCACAGGAGAATGGCGTCGAAAGGCTTAGGCTTCTGCTTGGCCGAGCCGATGAGACGGCGGAATTCATCGCGCCCGGTGACCCGGCGGCCGGACTTGGCCTCATCCACGAATACAAACTCATCCGGTACAATATAGCCGTTGGCGGAGCCCCACTTGCGAATCTCCACCAGCTGGGAGGCGGGGGAGAGCTCCACCTGATCGTCGGTAGATACGCGGATATAGGCGGCGGCCAGGCGGCAATCCTCAGGAGACATGTATTTTGCTCCCTTCAGATTGCCTGCGTTCCTCGGCTCTATCAATTTCCCGGCAGAGCTGCTTTACTGCCGCTGCGGTGAGGTGCAGGCCATGCCGCCTGTTCAGCACATGAGTGATGATGCCGGGGAGCCAGCCGTATGCATGGAAGCGGCGAAAATCCTCAAGGATAGAGGGGGAGAGCGTGTCTTTCATTCGAATCACCTCAAACTGGTAATATTTATTTAAAGACAATTATCCGATGTACCTCATTTATTCATAAAGAATCTTTTTATGCTGCCATGGTTGATCCGCAATTGAAAAAGGATACTGCCAGACATTTCTATAGCTATCTTTTTTTGCGGAATATATACAGTTTATCACAAGATAAATTGAAATACAAGCGAAAAAATGATGAATTGATCGAACAGAACAAAACCACGCAGAAGTTACTGGTGGAGCCGGTGGAGAAAACGGGGGATAAATCTGAATGCTCTTGCCATGGCGCCAGGCGCGTGCGAAGGGGAAAAGCCGGAAAGTATGGGTCGGGAACGGCATAGGAATGAAGGAGGTGATTTTGCATGGCAAGAAAGCAATGGGAACCCATCATTTTAAAGGCTTATGTGAAGACAAGGGACGGCATTGAGGTGGATGTGGACACTCTCACTCCGGAGCAGAAGCGAAAATTTGCCACGCATATGAAAATTACCTACTTGAACGCTCTGTTCCGGGGCCAGGCGGTTTTTTGCCGGGCGGGACACCGTGGGCATGACCGAGACGGTCATCCTGAAGACCGCCGCTCACGAGCTGACCCACTTCATCCAGGCCAACAGCGCCCAGTATGAGGCGCTGAAGTCCTTCGTGGTAAATAAGCTGACCCATGAGGAGAGCGTGAGCTTTGAGGACCTGGTTGCGGACAAGCAGCGCCGGGAGCCGGGCCTTGAGTACGACGAGGCCGTGGACGAGGTGGTGGCTGAGCCTGCGAGATGATGCTGGGGGACAGCACGGTGGTGGAGCAGCTGGCAAAGGAAAACCGCAGCCTGGTGGAAAAAATCCGGGACTGGCTGCGGGAATGGGTGGAAAACCTGAAAACCGCCCTGGAGGGCCTGCAGGCGGACCGCACGGAGAGCCGCGCCATGATGCAGTACGCCCGGGAGCTGCAGGAGATTTGGGACAACGCCCTGATGGACGCCGCCCGGAATAACCGGGGGACGGTGGAGAAGGCCGCTCCGGCGGAGAGCCGGCGGCAGGTCAGGGAGAATTTCTCTAACGAGATCGACAGCTGGGTAAAGGACGATATGCCGGAGGGCGTGCGCTTTACCCTGGGCAGCACGGGGCCGGTGATGCAAGGACTTGGTGCCATCGAGAGCGACATCTACATGGAGGGGGACAAGATCAAAAAGATCATGCAGGACCACCCGGAGATGACGCTTATCGGACCGGGACGTGCTGCGCATGGCGGCGGACATGGCCCAAAGGGACAGAAGCCAGCGCTGGAGCGTGGATGACCTGAACCGGTTTGACCTGCTCCAACGGAAGCTGCTGCAGCTGGACGAGGCCAACGCGGAGCTGGAGGCCCTGAAGGGGGAGCGAAAGGTCCTGCTGGCCGGCCGGAAGGTGAAGGAGCTGACCCGGGAGGAGCAGTTTGACTTGGCCCAAAATAGAAACCGCACCGAGACCCAAAAGGGCAAGATGTTCGTGAACCGTATTCAACGAGTAGCTCGCAATAATATATCCTGATGCTTCTTTTCTCTATAGATACAATCCGTATTGCTTCTGCGGTGTCCATACCACGTTTTTTCTTGCCAAAGGTGTATTGTATTTTTACAAGCAACCGGGTTTTCTAAAAAATACAGTTGAAAATTGTAGAGAAACGGGGTATAATACCTCCATAAACGAACTAACGGAGGATCTCAATATGATCGAAATCACAAAAGACACCATTATCGGTGATATTTTGGACGTTGCTCCCCAGACGGCTCCCATTTTTCTGTCCATCGGCATGCATTGCTTGGGCTGCCCCTCGTCCCGCGGCGAGACGGTGGAGGAGGCCTGCATGGTACACGGCGTGGATTGCGAAAAGCTGCTGGCCATTGTGAACGAAGAAGCCAATAAGTAATCAATTCGGCAAGCGCATACGGCTATAGCCGTATGCGCTTCTCTATGTCCGGAGGTAGAGAACTATGATTGAGAAACTTCATCTGCAGCCCCGGCTGCACCTTTTGGCCGATTTGGTGCCACAGGGCGCCAAGCTGGCCGATATTGGAACGGATCACGGTTACCTGCCGGTATATCTGCTGCAAAAGGGCAGGATCGCTTCCGCCATCGCTGCCGACATCGGCCGGGCGCCCTTGGAGCACGCCCGACGTACTGCGCGGCAGTATGGTGTAGAAGATGATATGCGCTTTCTCTGCTGCGATGGGCTGCAGGGCATCGACCCGGAGGACGTTGATACGGTGGTTGTTGCCGGCATGGGCGGTGAAACCATCATACACATTCTATCTCAAGCCTCTTGGACAAAGGCGGGCAGTACGCTTCTGCTGCTGCAACCTATGACGAAGCAGGAGGATCTGCGCCGCTGGCTCAATGAAAACGGCTATGCCCAGTGTGCGGAGCGGCTGGTGCAGGACAAGGACTACTTATACCCCATTTTCACCGTCTACGGAGGCCCCCAGCCGCCTCTTTCCGTGGAGGAGATATACGGTGGTGTAGATATTGAGGTGGACCCCCTGGCAAGGGAATATCTTACCCAGCGTATCCGCCGCCTAGAGCAAGCGGAGCAGGGACTTGCGAAAAGCAGCGCAGGTGAAAATCACCTGCAGTCCCGGGAATTGGGAAGAATCAAGCAAGCACTTATGGAGAGGAGGGCACAGCTATGATAACCGTTCGGGATGTGGAAAGCACCCTTTATAATTGGGCTCCGTCTGGCCTGGCAGCAAGCTGGGACAATGTGGGATTGCTGGTGGGGGCCCCAGACCGAGAGGTCAAAAAAATCCTAACAACCTTAGATATTACGGAATCCGTGGTGGACGAAGCCGTGCAGATCGGCGCTGACCTCATCGTGGCCCATCATCCGGTGATGAACTGTACCTGGCATCCGGTGCAGACCCTGCGTACGGACGACCGCCAGGGCCGCATCCTCACGGGACTGGTGGAAAACCATATTTCCGCCATCTGTATGCACACGAATCTGGATGCAGCCGATGGCGGTGTCAACGATGCTTTGGCGGAAAAGCTTGGCCTTTTGCAGACAGAATACCTGACAGATGAAAAAATTGGCCGCGTGGGCACACTAAAATGCCAAATACCCCTTGTGGAGTTCACCCGGTTTGTGGTAAAATCATTAGGATGCAATGGGTTGCGCTATACAGATTGCGGCAGACCCGTACACCGTGTGGCGGTGGGCGGCGGCGCCTGCGGCGAATATATCGCACAGGCTATTGCATTGGGCTGCGATACTTTTGTCACGTCCGATCTTCGTTACCACGATTTTCTGGACACAAAGGAGCTGAACCTCATCGACGCCGGGCATTTTCCCACGGAACAGGTCATTGTTCCGGAGCTGTGCCGGCGGCTGCAGGCGGCGTTTTCCGCAGTTTCCGTTTCCACTTCGATCTCGCACCAAAGCGAGATCATCCAATACTGCATTTGAAGGAGAGAGTAAACTATGTCCGGACATTCCAAGTGGCACAATATTCAAAAAACAAAGGGGGCGGCTGACGCCAAGCGCAGCGCTGCCTTTACCAAGATCGCCAAGGAGATCATCGTGGCGGTGAAGCAGGGGGGCAGCGGCGACCCTGCTAATAACTCCCGCCTGGCTACCGTTATAGCCAAGGCCAAGGCTGCCAATATGCCTAATGACAACATTAAGCGCACCATCGATAAGGCCCTGGGTGCCGGCAATACCGACAACTATGAGTCTGTTACTTACGAGGGCTATGGCCCCTGCGGCGTGGCTGTCATCGTGGAAGCCCTTACCGACAACCGCCAGCGCACAGCTCCGGAGATCCGCCATTACTTCGATAAGTATGGCAAGGGAATGGGCGCCCAGGGCTGCGTCAGCTGGAGCTTTGACCGCAAGGGCGTCATCGTTATCAGCAACGAGGATGAGGAGTTGGATGAGGACACTGTGATGATGGACGCTCTGGATTCCGGTGCGGAGGATTTCTCTGCCGACGGCCCTGTGTTTGAGATCACCACCGACCCTGATTCCTTTAACGACGTGGTAGCCGCCCTGGAGCAGAAGGGCTACACCTTCGAGAGCGCCGAGCTGGAGATGGTGCCCCAGAACTATGTTACCATGACCGGCGAGGACGATGTGAAGAACATGGAAAAGCTGCTGGACATGCTGGATGACAACGAGGATGTCCAGAATGTGTGGCACAACTGGCAACAGGATTGATTTTCCCGCAATAAAACGCACTCCGATGTGGGGTGCGTTTTTTTCGTCTAAACCAGTTCATTCCCTCATACAGTAGAGCAAACGACTATGACGGCCTTGCCGTTTGCAGGAGAAAGGAATGGTTGGAAATGATAAGTCAGGTCACGGACATTTATGAGAGCATAGCCCAGCGAACGGACGGCAACATCTATATCGGCGTAGTGGGGCCGGTGCGCACCGGCAAGTCTACCTTTATCAAGCGTTTCATGCAGACCCTGGTGCTGCCCCGGATGGAAAATGGCTTTCGCCGGGATCGAGCCACCGACGAGCTGCCACAAAGCGGCTCTGGCCGCACCATCATGACGGCCGAGCCGAAATTCGTACCGGAGGAGGCCGCCCATATCAAACTGGCCGGTGGAGCGGAGTTCGGCGTCCGGCTGGTGGATTGCGTAGGGTACCTGATTCCCGGCGCCATGGGGCAATTTGAAGATCTGGCGCCCCGAATGGTCATGACACCGTGGTTCGACCACGAGATCCCCATGGCCGAGGCGGCGGAGATTGGCACCCGGAAGGTCATCTCTGAGCATGCTACCGTAGGCATCGTCATCACTACCGACGGCACCATAACGGAGATTCCGCGGGAGGATTATTTGGAAGCGGAGGATCGAGCCATCCGGGAACTGCAGGCCATCGGAAAGCCTTTTGTAGTGCTGGTCAATAGCGCCGAACCGGGGAGTCCCGAGGCAGCGGCCATCGCCAAGGAGCTTGCTGCAAAATACGATGCCAAATGCTTACCGGTGAATTGTCTGCAGCTTGATGAAAAAGAAATCCAACGGATCATTCTGGCGCTTCTATACGAATTTCCCCTACAAGAGCTGGATGTTTTTTTCCCGTCGTGGGTAGATTCACTTCCGAAGGAGCACCCCATCAAAAAGGGGCTGGTGGAGCTGGTTTCCAAGCAGGGGAACAGACTCACACATATGCGGCAGATGGAGGGGATTGGATCGGAGCTGGAGACCAGTGACCTGGTAGCCGAGGCTAAAATGCTGCAGATGGACTTGGGACAGGGAAAAACGGCGCTGGAAATCCAGCCACCCCGCAGCTTATTTTACGAAACTGTTAGTAAGGTGATCAGCTTTACAGTTAAGGATGACGGCGACCTGATGAACTTATTGACCGATTTATCCCAGGTCCGACAGAAATATGACAAGGTTGCTCCGGCCCTGCAGGATGCCTACCGCACCGGCTATGGTATCGTGGCTCCCGGGCTGGATGAATTGGCCTTAGAGGATCCGGAGATCGTCCGGCAAGGGGGACGCTATAGCCTTAAAATGAAGGCCAGTGCGCCCTCCATCCACATGATTCGGGCAGACATCGAGACCACAGTCTCGCCTATTGTTGGAGACGAAAAGCAATCCGAGGACATGGTGAATTACCTGCTGCAGCAGTTTGAGGGGGACACCAACAAGCTTTGGCAATCCAATATTTTTGGCCGCAGCTTTAATGAGATCGTGGGAGATGACCTGCAGGCCAAGCTGAAACGGATGCCGGAGCCTGCCCAGAAAAAAATGCAGGAAGCCCTGGAGCGTATCATCAATGAGGGAGGCGGAGGCCTGATCTGTATAATACTGTAAAGGCAAGTAATTTTACAGCATATAAGACGGATGCATAAGGCGTCCGTCTTGTATTTTATAAATAAACGTGGTATGATATGAAAAAAGTGAGGAGGACGCTTATGCTGCTTGCTATTGACATAGGAAATTCCAACATCAGTGTGGGCCTGTTCGGAAAGGGAAGGGACCTGAAGTTCCTGGCGTCCATCGACACGGACAGCCGCAAGACAGCCGATCAGATCAGCATTGATCTGATGAACCTATTCGCCCTATACGGCTATGACATCCATAAAGTCACCGGGGCCATCTTTTCCAGCGTCGTTCCCGGAATAAATTTTATGATGCACAAGGCTCTGACTCGCCTGCTGGGGAAGGAGCCTATGGTGGTGGGCCCCGGCATTAAAACGGGCCTGAACATCCGCATGGAGGTCCATAATCAGCTTGGCACCGACCTGGTGGCCAATGCCGTGGCCGCCGTGGAGAAATACCAAGCCCCCATTATTATGATCGAGATGGGAACGGCCACCACCATTTCCTATATCTCCCGGCAAAAGACCTACGAGGGAGGCATGATGTTCCCGGGGGTGCGGCTGTCGCTGGATGCCCTGTCGGAGCACTCGGCGCTGCTGCAGAATGTAGCCCTGCAGCACCCCACCAGGAATCTTATCGGCAAAAACACCGAGGATTGTATGCGCAACGGCATCGTCTACGGCACGGCGGGGATGCTGGACGGTATCATTGACCGCATGAAGGAGATCATCCCCGGTGAAAACCCCACCATTGTGGCCACCGGCAGTAACGCCCCCGTCATTGTGCGCTACTGCCGCAATCAGATCATTTACGATAAGTACCTACTCATGGAGGGCTTGCAGCTGATTTATCTGAAGAACAGGGAAAAGTAAAATACGAACAGGGCTCAGCAGCCAAACGGCTGCCGAGCCCTGTTCGTATAAGTTTATTTAATGCAGATCACTTTGCAAGCACTTTCTTCAGCTTGGCAAACCGGGGCAGGGAATCCTGCTTGGGCAGATCCGGCTCTCCCTGGATCAGCGGCAGAGCATACTCAATAAAGCGGTGGGTGACGCCGGTGCCATCCTCGTTGATCCACTCCCGAGGGATCTTCTTCTCCACGTTGGCCACCTCCATCAGCGGTACCAGCTTGGTTTTGCAGGCGTAGTGCCCGTTCTGAATGCCACGCTCGAAGGCGATCATGCGGCCATTGATGCCTGCAATGGCGTTCTCCACGGCGGCCTTACCGGCCATAAAGGACTCCTCAATGTCTGTTTCGGAAGCCAGGTGTGCGCCGCAGCGCTGCAGCAGATTCAGCTCGATTCCACGGACCTTGGCGCCTGTCTCCTCCTTAATGACCTCCGCCAGGATAGCGGCCAGACCACCCATCTGCGCGTGGCCGAAGCCATCTGTTTTCTCCACCTTGGCATCGGATACAAAGCCGCCGTCGGCATAGTGGATGCCCTCGGACACCGCCACCAGGCAGTTGCCCTTTTCGGCATAGACCCGCTTGACATCCTCAATGAACTTGGGCATGTCAAAGTCCGTCTCCGGCAGATAGATGAGGTCGGGGCCGGCGCCGTATTCACCGGCCAGGGCGGAAGCTGCGGCCAGCCAGCCTGCGTGGCGGCCCATGATCTCCATAATGACGATCATGCCGGTGTCATACACATGGGAGTCCAGATACACCTCCATAATAGACGTGGCGATGTACTTGGCGGCGGAGGCGTAGCCGGGGCAGTGATCCGTGCCGTAAAGGTCGTTGTCAATGGTTTTGGGTACGCCCATAACTCGGCACTCATAGCCCACGGACTGCATGTACTGATTGATCTTGTTGCAGGTGTCCATGGAGTCGTTTCCGCCGTTATAGAAGAAGTAGCGCACATCGTATTTCTTAAATATTTCCAGGATCCGCTTGAAATCCGTGTCGTCCACAGCGGGGTCGGCCAGCTTATAGCGGCAGGATCCCAAAGCAGAGGAGGGAGTGTACTTCAGCAGGCGCAGCTCCTCGGGATCCTCCTGACCCATATCGAATAGTCGGTCGTTCAATACACCTTTGATGCCGTGCTCGGCACCCAAAACCCTGGTGATGACGCCACTTTTCAGCGCCGTGTCAATGACACCGTAGGCACTGGCGTTGATAACGGAAGTGGGGCCACCGGATTGGCCGATGATACAGGCGCCTTTGAGAACATTCATGAAATAAACTCCTCCTAAAACAAAATGTATTGGAATATTTTACGACTTTTTACTGAATCTATATTACCATAAAACTTCCAAAATGTAAACGCATAACCCTTGCAAATTTAAATTTCTGTGGTAGAATTAAAAAAGAAAATTATAGATTTGAAATAATACTGGGTAATGATGCTATGCAAATAGAAAGTGTAAGCTTGAGAATAAAAGCTATCGGCCATCAGTTGGAAATTCCACTGGAAGCATGGCAAGTCGATATCCTATCGAGAATGCTTGGATTATGTGTCGATACAAAGAGCTTAGCAAACTATAAAATGGCAAGTAAAGAAACCGTTGATGCGCATATGGAAATGTATTATAAGGCAATTAGGGAAATGGCTTGCAAATCAGAGTTTTAAAATTTATTGAAAAGGAGATATATCTATGCCACTGGTTACTTCTAAGGAAATGTTTGAAAAGGCCTATAAGGGCGGCTACGCCATCGGTGCATTCAATGTAAACAATATGGAGATCATTCAGGGCATCACCGGTGCCGCCTCCAAGCTCAATGCCCCGGTGATTCTGCAGGTGTCCAAGGGCGCCCGGGCTTATGCCAACCGCACCTATCTGATGAAGCTGGTGGAGGCCGCCGTCATTGAAACGGGTCTGCCAATCTGCCTGCACCTGGATCATGGCGACAGCTTTGAGCTGTGCAAGAGCTGCATTGACGACGGCTTCACCTCTGTGATGATCGACGCATCCTCCAAGCCATTTGCTGAGAATATCGCCCTGACCCGCCAGGTGGTGGAATATGCCCACGATCATGGCGTGGTGGTAGAAGCTGAGCTTGGCACTCTGGCCGGCATTGAGGACGAAGTAAACGTATCCGCCGAGGATTCCTCCTACACTCGCCCCGAGGAGGTGCAGGAATTTGTGGATAAGACCGGTTGCGACTCCCTGGCTATCGCTATCGGTACCAGCCACGGTGCTTACAAGTTCAAGCCCGGTACTAAGCCCCAGCTGCGCTTTGATGTGCTGGAGGAGGTGGAGAAGAAGCTTCCCGGCTTCCCCATCGTGCTGCATGGCTCCTCCTCCGTGCCCCAGGAATTTGTGGCGAAAATCAACCAGTACGGCGGCAATATGCCCGGCGCTATCGGCGTACCGGAGGATCAGCTGCGCAAGGCTGCATCCATGGCTGTATGTAAGATTAACATCGACTCTGACCTGCGTCTGGCCATGACTGCGTCCATACGGGAGTACATGGCACTGCATCCTGATCATTTTGATCCCCGCCAGTACCTCAAGCCTGCTCGCCAGGCAATTGAGGACATGGTAGCCCATAAAATCGTGGATGTGCTGGGCTGCGATGGCAAGGCATTCTGATCCAAGCGTTATTAAAAAATGTCCCTCACCTTTTTGGGGTGAGGGACATTTTTTTCTTGCCCGAATTTGACGTATTTCACACCCTCATAGCGATATAATCAAGCAGGAGCAGGGGAGGTGAGACCCATGTGCATCTACATAGACCGGGTGTTTGCCTTAAATCTGGCGGTGGATTATCTGCTGCTGCTAACAGCAGCCAGGTTGGCGGGTACACCTTTGCGGCGTCTGCGTTTTTTGCTGTGCGGCGCAGCAGGCGGGCTATACGCGATCGCCGTATTCCTGCCGGGCCTGAGCTGGCTGGCCCATCCGGCCGGTAAAGCTATCGCAGGCGCAGCTTTAGCCTGGGCAGCCTTCTGCCGGGATCGGCATACGCTGAAGCTTATGGGACTATTTTTCCTCCTTTCCGGAGCGTTAGCCGGTGTGATCCTTGCGATGGGATTCTGCATTGGTGCCCCGGAGCTCCTTTGGAAAAAAATCTATCGGGCGGAGATTGATTGGAAGCTGCTATTAGGCGGCACAGCAATGCTGTCCGCCGTGCTGCATCTGCTGTTTCGACAGGGAGCCAGACATGGAGGGGAATTAATGAAAATTCGGGTGGCAATCGGTGGAAAGGAAAGTAGCTTTACAGCGCTTCATGATACAGGAAATACTCTGCGTAACCCTGTGGATGGCCGGCCGGTTTTGGTGATGGAACAGGCAGCGATCATGGATCTGCTGCCAGCGGCGGATGCGGCGATCCTGCGGGAAAAACCTACACCGGAGATAGCCATGGCAAGGCTCTACGCCGCAGGAAGCAGGCTTCATTTTACACTGCTTCCGTTTCGCAGTGTAGGGACGAAATCCGGCTTGCTTCTTGCGGTACGCAGCGACTACATCGCCCTGCACCGCAGAAGGATCCCCCGCACGCTCATTGCCCTATCTGTCGGGCCGTTGAGCGACGGCGGCGGATACTGCGCCCTGTGGGGCGGTACAGAAAGGGGGAGGGAACATGAAAAAGCTCCTGCTGCAGCTTCGGATTTGGCTGCTTCGGATCGCCGGGCCGGATAAGATTATGTACATAGGCGGCAGTGACACGCTGCCGCAGCCACTGTCACGAACCGAGGAGGCCCAGCTCATTGCGCAGATGGACCAGGGAGATTTTTCCGTCCGACAAACGCTCATTGAGCGGAACCTACGGCTGGTAGTATACCTGGCCCGCCGGTTTGAAAACACGGGGGTCAATATGGAGGACCTTATCTCCATCGGTACGATCGGGCTCATCAAGGCCATCAACACCTTTCGGGCGGATAAAAACATCAAGCTGGCCACCTATGCCTCCCGTTGCATCGAAAACGAGATTCTTATGTTTCTACGCAAAAACTCCGCCCAGCGGACGGAAATCAGCTTTGACGAGCCCCTGAGCACGGATTGGGATGGAAAGGAGCTGCTGCTCAGCGATGTTTTGGGTACAGATGGCGACACAGTGATGCGCCCTATCGAAGCAGATGTAGACCGGAAGCTCCTGCAGGACGCCGTAGGAAAGCTCTCCTCCCGAGAGCAGGACATTATCACCCTCCGATTTGGGCTGGGCGGGAAAAAGGAGATGACACAGAAGGAGGTAGCCGATCATATGGGCATCTCTCAATCATACATCTCCCGGCTGGAAAAGCGGATCATCCTGCGCCTTCGCCGTGAAATTCTGAAAATGAGCTAAAAAAGTGCCGGATCAGTGATCCGGCACTTTAAGCTTGTCAAATAGGCGGAAAAATACTATAACAGAAGGAACAGAAGGGAAAGATATGCGAGAGAAGCGCAAAAAGGCTGTCCCGCACCATTGAATCTGATACTATAGTTTATTGGAATAAGGGCCACCATACTGGCTGATTATAACAGCTGCCAGCTTAGGGTTGGGGTTTGCGATGCGCACGGGGTACTGCAGCTTTTTTTCATATACAAACATCAGCTATTTCCTCCTTCATCCCAGGGCCACGGATCATGGAGCCAGCGGTAGCTCCCGGGCGTTATATCGGTTTGCAGCACCGGTCCATAGGTCTCCTGGTAGCGCTTGCGTCCCTCTTGAGCCAGAGCAATATAGCTCCAATACAGCTCCAGCGCTTCCTTGTCGTCGGCATGGGTCGTCAGGTATAGCCCCAACTCATCCACGGCAAAATCCAGGGCCATCAGCTCAGAAAGCGCACTGTTTACGGCTGGAAATCGGCTTTTTAATTCCCGATGAAATGGCAGGTCCAAACCGGGAAACAGCGTTCCCTGCTGCAGCGCCTCACGCCGGTCATACTGCTTGGGATTCTTGCCCTGCATAGGGATATAGGGAAAAGCCAACGATGCACAAGCGCCGGGCAATGATCCCTGCTGCGTCGAGCAATTGGCCGTCTCCATTCCAGCAACTGATTTTTCCGAATACAAATATTTCTCCTCCTCATAGGCTTCTGTTCCCCTTGGGAACAATCCATTTTATGCCGCGGCGAAAGAATAGGGGACAGGGGATTCCAAAATGCCGCCCAATATGATAGAATAGCTTTGAATCAAGGCGCATATATTGACCCGAAAGGGGTGCTGCGCTGTGATCGTGTTGATGAAGAAAAGGACGGCCGCTGTGATTTGCGGGGCAATGGCTTTGGCGGCTGCCGTGGTGTGTGTTTTTGCCGTGCATCGGGACAAGCCGGTGGTCTCTCCGGAATCGGTCACCGCGCAGACGGTACTGGTGATAGACGCCGGCCACGGCGGCGAGGATGGCGGAGCCGTGTCCGCGTCCGGCGTGCCGGAAAGCAATATCAATTTGGCCATTGCGCAAAAAACACAGCTGCTGCTTGCCTTTGTAGGCCAGGTGACCATCATGACCCGGGAAGGGGAGGAGGCCATATACTCTCCGGATGCGCAGACCCTGCGGGAGAAAAAGGTATCTGACCTGTCCAACCGGGTCAAGCTGGTGAATGAAACCGCCGGGAGCATACTCCTCAGCATCCATCAAAACAGCCTGCCCGGCAGCAAGGTGCGCGGCGCGCAGGTCTTTTATAACGCCGTGGAGCCGGCCCAGCAGCTGGCCGTTTCCGTGCAGCAGGCGCTAAACAGCGCCGTTAACCATGGCAGTGGAAAAAATGCAAAGCAGATAGATGATTCCATATATCTCATGAAGAATATCCGCAGTCCCGGGATCCTGGTGGAGTGCGGATTTCTATCCAGCCCTGCAGAAGCGGAGCTTCTGCAAACGGACGATCACCAGCGGCGCCTTTCCGCCGCTATCGTGTCCGGATATTTACAGAGCAGAACGGAGAAGCGATCATGAAGGCGAAAACTATATTCTATTGCACAGAGTGCGGAAATGAGACGCCCAAGTGGGCAGGGCGCTGCAGCGCCTGCGGCGCTTGGAACTCCATTGTAGAGCAGCCGGAGGAAAGGCGCCCCTCCGGCAAGGCAAAGAATCTTTTAAATAGATTACCTGTAAAGGCAGAAAGCATTACAGATTTGCGTGAGGATGAGGAGATCCGATTCTCCACCGGCATGGGCGAACTGGATCGTGTTTTGGGCGGCGGTGCCGTAAAGGGATCTCTGGTTCTGGTAGGCGGCGCTCCGGGTATCGGCAAATCCACCCTGATGCTGCAGATTTGCAAGAAGCTGGGAGAGCAGTTTCGTGTATTATATATATCCGGAGAGGAATCCGTCCACCAACTGAAGCTGCGCGCCAAACGGCTGCAGGCAGAGAGCAGCAGCCTTTACGTCCTTTCCGAGACGAATTTAGGCGATGTGCTGGAGTGTGTGCAGCAGGAGCAGCCGGATGTCCTTATCGTGGACTCCATCCAGACCCTGTATAATGACGAGTTGAATTCTCCGGCGGGCAGTGTGGGCCAGGTGAAGGATTGTACCATGAAGCTGATGCAGCTGGCCAAAGAAGGAAACGTGACCGTTTTCGTTATAGGCCATGTGAATAAAGACGGATTCATCGCCGGGCCAAAGGTCCTGGAGCACATGGTGGATTGCGTCCTATACTTTGAGGGGGAGCAGCACATGGCCTATCGAATCCTCCGTGCCGCCAAAAATCGTTTCGGCGCCACCAACGAGATCGGCGTATTTGAGATGCTGGATATCGGCTTGCGAGAGGTAGAGAATCCCTCGGAAATGCTGCTCTCCGGTCGTCCCGAGGATGCTCCCGGCTCCTGTGTTACCTGTGTGATGGAGGGCGCACGGCCGGTCCTTGCCGAGGTGCAGGCCCTGGTGGCCCCGTCCAACGCCAATTATCCCCGCCGCACCTGTAACGGCTTGGACTCCAACCGGGCTGCCATGCTCCTGGCGGTATTGGAAAAACGCGGCGGGCTAAAGGTCTCCCAGTGCGATGCATACTTCAATATCATCGGCGGACTAACCTTGGACGAGCCCGCCTCTGATTTGGCTGTTCTGACCGCCATTGCTTCCAGCTATCTGGATAAGCCTATCCCCACAAAACTGGCAGCCATGGGTGAGGTGGGGCTTTCCGGCGAAATACGCAGCATCAACCACATAGAGCAGCGCCTTGCTGAAGTACAGCGTCTGGGCTTTACGCGGTGTATCGTCCCGGCGCAGCAGGCAGACAAGCTTCGTACATTAGGAAAGCTGCAGCTGATCCCGGCAAAAAATGTTGGTCAGGCCCTCCGGCTCCTTGCCCACGACGAATTATAAGTAAGGCGCGCATACTCTAAGCACAAAAACTGCTCCGTATGGCAATGTCATACGGAGCAGTTTTGTTTACTTTTTTTCTTTTAAATTCTGATCCAGCGGCTTCTTCCCGGCCACGGCACGGTAGTGGTTGATCTTATCCACCCGGCGCTGGTGCTTCATGGCCTTAGCCTTGTCCTTGGCCTTCTTTTCACGCATCTGCCGGTCCTTTTGCTTTTTGTCCCAGTATTCATTTTTTTCATCGTTTTCGAGATCCTTATACTTTTCCGGATGGCGGGCCCAATCGATCCGGTAATAGAGCAGGCCAAAGAAAAGCAGCGCACCCACCGCGATAACAGCGTAAAAGAATATATCCCACATAGCCCAACCTCCTTAAGTATTGTTTATAGTATACAGCATGGGCAGGCGGATTACAAGACAATTCTTATATTCCTCCATAGTGGAAGAATTCCTGTTGTTTTTATCGTAAATTGGGCGTATAATCAGTTTATACCATCGATTGACAGGGACAGAAACAGCTCTGCACCTGCCGGCGTATTTGCCCTTGTCAACCGATGGTAACAATCCTGCACACAGGGAGGAAGAAAGTATGTTTACAACCTTTAAGGAAATCGAATCCTATGTTCTGTCTCAGAATATGAAAAAGCGCATTGCATTGGCCAATGCTCATGACGAGCCGGCGCTGAGCGCCGTGGTCAATGCCAAGCGCAGAGGCGTGGTGGAGGGTACGCTCATCGGTAAAAAGGCCGAGATCATCCAGATGCTCCACAACATGGGCGAAAGCGAAACTGACTATGAGATCATCGACTTTGATGGTGAGGAGCTGGAATCCGCTAAGATTGCCATTAAGCTGGTGAAGGAAGGGAAGGCCGACATCCCCATGAAGGGTATCCTGCAGACCTCCAACTTTGCTCGTGCCATTCTGAACCGTGAGACAGGTCTGATTCCCGCCAGTGGCCGCCGTTTGGTGAGCCAGTGCGGCATTTTCGAGTACGAGGGCCGCTTTATCATGATCACCGACGCCGCTATCAATATCAATCCCGATGTGGAGACGCAGATCGGCATCGTAGAAAATGCCCTGCCCGTGGCCAAGGCCCTGGGCAATGACTGCCCCAAGGTGGCCGTCCTCTCCGCCGTGGAGAATGTCACCGAAAAGATGGTCAGCACCGTCACCGCCGCTGAGATCGCCAAGCGCGGTGTTCCCGGCTGCATTATCTCCGGCCCTCTGGCCTTGGACGGCGCCATTTCCATGGAATCCGTGAAGCATAAGGCTATCCATGACCCTGTGGCCGGCCAGGCGGACATCCTGTTGGTTCCCTTCATTGAGATCGGTAATGTGCTCTACAAGGCCTGCACCTACATTGCCGGCAAGACCATGGCCAGCACCATCTGTGGCGCCTCCTGCCCGGTGGTCATCACCAGCCGCGCCGATACGCCCGACAGCAAGTATTATTCCATCCTCATGGCTGTCCTGCGCTGCATCAAGGGCTGCTAAAGGAAAAAATATCGGGAGACATTACGCCTCCCGATATTTTTTTATAAAAGAGGGGGGTAAGACCTCATTACCCGAAGCACTGGCCGCTCTCCAGTCGGTGCTTTCGGCTTTTTTGATGTTGCAGAGGGTAGAGGTCTTGCAAAAAGAGGTGCCTTTTGCGCAGTGTGAGTGCGGTAAGAAAAAACCAGCGTGTGTGTACACAGGCACACACGCTGGTCTCGATAAACGTTGCTATCGTCAAGTAACTATTCCGGTAGACGCTTTGCGTTCGTAGGCCACCGTAAATAACAAACTCAACAAGAACAGTTATTTTGTTTAGTTGACGCTTGGAATGCTGCATGGTAAAATTGAATCCGGCCGGGGGAGCCACAGCAGCCCCCGTTTCTTTTCACACTGTCAATTAAACAAAATAAAAATTTTGTTTAATTGGAGGGAGGAGAATAGTACATATGGCTGGAAAAATGAAATATAACATGATATACTATTAAATAGAACATATAGCACTAATGATATAAATAATCCGGAGGTTTACCTATATGGCTATGGATTACCGCGCGGATTCGCCCAGGATCCTGCTGGAGTTTTTATCTTACCACGAGACGGTTAAGGCACACTCACAAAAAACCGTTGATGAATACTATCTGGATCTTCGCAACTTTCTGCGGTACATCAAGCAGCTCCGCGAGCCGGAGCTTTCAGGTTATGAATTGGATCAGATCGACATTCGTGACATTGGAATTGAGTTTATCCGATCCATCACGCTGACAGACGTTTACAGCTACCTGGCATATCTCAGCCGTGAGCGGCCTCAGCGGCCCAACAGCGAAAATTCTGCCAAAGGTCTTTCGGCGGCATCCCGGGCCCGGAAAGTCGCTACACTTCGTTCATTTTTTAACTATCTATGCAACAAGGTTCACCTACTTCCGGAAAACCCAATCCGGGATATTGATTCGCCGAAAATAAAAAAATCCCTTCCCCACTACCTAACTCTGGATGAAAGCATACAGCTTTTGGAGAACGTGGACGGACCAAATCGGGAGCGTGATCTTTGCATCCTCACCTTTTTCCTGAACTGCGGGCTGCGGATCTCCGAGCTCATCGGTCTGAATCGATCCGATATTCAGGATGATGCTCTCCGAGTGCTGGGCAAAGGCAACAAAGTACGCATTGTCTACCTGAATGAAGCCTGCAAGGATGCGCTGGACGCATATCTGAAGGTGAGGCCTGTTATTGGCGGAAAAGATCAGGATGCTCTGTTTGTTTCCCGTAATCATCAAAGAATCAGCAGGGCCACCGTACACAACCTGGTAAAAAAACACCTGGCAGACGCCGGGTTGGACAGCCAGATGTATTCCGCACACAAGCTGCGCCATACCGCTGCTACTCTCATGCTGCAAAACGGCGTGGATGTGAAGGCCGTGCAGGAGGTTTTGGGGCACGAACACCTGAATACCACGGAGATTTATACGCATATTGATAACGAATCCCTGCGAATTGCCGCAAAGGCAAACCCCTTGTCACACGTTAAAATCAAAGGAAAAATCGAGGATTAACCACTCTTCCTTTACGCTCCTCCCTGCTGCCGGAAATATTATGCGGGCAGACACGGTCAAATCTTGACTTTATTCTTTAAATGATGTACCATATTTTTGTATGCATTATATTGAATTGGAGGTTTCTCATGAATACGGCTGAACTTTCCAAAATCTGCAGGCAGGTGCGCCGCGACATCATCACCATGACGGCCAATGCCGGCAGTGGGCATCCCGGTGGGTCCCTTTCTGCCGTGGAGCTTATGACCAGCGTTTTTTATAACCACATGCGGCTGGACCCCAAGAATCCCAAGTGGGATGGACGGGACCGCTTTGTGCTCAGCAAGGGCCACAGCGCCCCTTGCTACTACGCGGTTTTGGCCAGCCTTGGTTTTATTGATCGCAGCGAATATACCAATTTCCGCCAGCTCCACAGCATCCTTCAGGGGCACCCGGACTGCAAGAAAGTCCCCGGTGTGGATGCTTCCACCGGTTCCTTGGGACAGGGCTGCTCCATTGCTGTGGGTATGGCCCTGGGCGCTAAGAAGCTGGGCAAGGACACACAGGTCTTTACATTGCTGGGTGACGGCGAGTGCCAGGAAGGGCAGATTTGGGAGGCATTTATGTCAGCCGCCCATTATAAGCTGGACAATCTGACGGTTATTATCGATAACAACGGCCTGCAGATCGATGGCAGCAACGACGAGGTTATGTCCCTTGGCAATTTGCCCGCCAAGCTAAAAGCCTTTGGCTTTGATCTGTACGAGATCAGCGGCCATGACCTGGATGCCATTGAGGCAGCTCTGGCCGCACCTCATACGCCCGACGTGCCCAAGTGTATCCTGGCGCACACGGTCAAGGGCAAGGGCGTTTCTTTTATGGAAAACCAGGTGGGCTGGCATGGCAAGGCGCCCAACGCCGAGCAGCGCGAGCAAGCATTGAAGGAACTGGAGGGCTGAAACCATGAGTGAAAAAATCGCAACCCGTGAAGCTTACGGCAAGGCTCTCGTAGAGCTGGGTGCCGCCAATGACAAGATCGTTGTTCTGGATGCTGATTTGGCCGGCGCTACCATGACCAAGTATTTCAAGGCCGCCTATCCCGACCGTTTCTTTGATTGCGGCATTGCTGAGTGCAATATGATGGACATCGGTGCAGGCCTTTCCACCATGGGTCTCATCCCCTTCTGCTCCACCTTCGCCATGTTCGGTGCGGGCCGGGCCTACGAGCAGATCCGCAACTCCATTGCCTACCCCAAGTTCAATGTAAAGATCTGCTGTTCCCACGCCGGCGTTTCCGTGGGTGAGGACGGCGGCAGCCATCAGTGCCTGGAGGACATCGGACTTATGCGGCTGATTCCCGGGATGACGGTCATTGTTCCCGCCGACGCCAAGGAAGCCCGCAAGGCTACCTTTGCCTTGGCAGAGTTCCAGGGGCCTGCCTATATGCGCACCGCCCGCCTGGCCACCCCGGTGTTTGAGGAGGACTATCCCTTTGAGATCGGTAAGGCCAATGTGCTTCGTGAGGGTAAGGACGTGGCTATTTTTGCCTGCGGCCTGATGGTAGCCGAGGCTTTGAAGGCGGCCGAGCTGCTGGCCGATGAGGGTGTGGATGCGGCGGTCATCAACGTACACACCATCAAGCCCATCGATACCGCCCGCGTCACGGAATACGCGCAGAAGTGCGGCAAGGTAGTCACCGTAGAGGAGCATAGCGTCATCGGCGGATTGGGCGACGCTGTGGCCGAGGTCCTCATGGGCAAGGTCAACTGCAAGTTCAAGAAGATCGGCGTAAATGACCAGTTCGGTCAATCCGGCAAGGCAGCTGACGTACTGCGAGAGTATGGGCTTACCGGTGAGCAAATTGCGGCCTCCATCAAGGAAGTTCTCTGAGGTATAACCAAAAACTCCCGACGGATTTTATCCGTCGGGAGTTTTTCTGCGTTTATGCGCGGGGGTGCGCCTTTTGGTAGACATCCTTCAGCTGTTTATTGACAATATGCGTATAGATCTGCGTGGAGGAAATATCCGCATGACCCAACATCTCCTGAATGGAATGAAGGTCAGCGCCGTTTTCCAGCAGGTGTGCCGCAAAGGAGTGGCGCAGCATATGTGGTGTGATGTCCTTTTTGATATCTGCCTTTTCCTGGTAGTATTTGATGATTTTCCAGAAACCTTGGCGGGTCATACGTTCGCCATTCATATTGACGAACAGAGCTTTCTCCTCGTCATTAGTGACGATGCGCTCCCGAATATGCTGCACATAGTCCTGTAGTGCTTTTATCGCACCGGGATATAGGGGGATACTCCGCTCCTTCCCTTTGCTGCGGCACACAATAAAGCCCGCAGGTAGGTTCAGATCATTTACGTCCAGGGCAATCAGCTCTGAAACCCGGATGCCGGTGGCATAGAGCAGCTCCAGCATGGCATGATCTCGAAAGCCCTTTTCATCCACGCACTTCGGCTGTTCCAAAAACAGCTCAACTTCCTTGTTAGTCAGAATTTCCGGATATTTTCGCTGCACCTTCTTCGCTTTCAGCGCAGCGGTTGGGTTGGTTTTTATGTAACCCTTGGAAAACATGTAGGCATAAAAAGATTTGGAGGAGGCTAAAAATCGGCTCATGGTGGCCGGGGACTTGCCAAGCTGCTCCAGCCGTTTCACATACTCCTGTAAAAGGACGTTCTTGGCACGCTTCAAATCTGTCTTCTTCTGCTTGAGCCACTCGTCATACTGGCTCAGATCCCGCATATAGGAGCTGACAGTGTTTGCGGACATGCGCTTTTCAGTTGTGAGATAGCTGCGATAGAGCGCCAAATAATCCGACACACGTTCACCTCCCTTTCACGAAATATGCAGCAGCGCAAAAGCTGCCAGCTTGGGCACTAATGTCAACTCGACCATAACGCCCAACGCCAGGATCACAGGATAAACAAATATAAAGCGGAGCCGATTGGTCTCGGGTTTTCTACCGGCTCGCGTCATTCGCCGCCCGGATCCTGGCTCAGCAGAAGATCGGCCACACAGCGCCAGAGAAAGTGAGACCGGCAAAACAAAGAGATACCGGACACCGAAAACACACAGAGAAACAAGCACTCCCACCTGTCCCAGCGCCAGAGCCAAACTCGACACGGCGAAAGACAGAAGGAAGCCCTCAAACAGAAAAACGCCGCAATGCCAATAAAACGCACGGCGGAATGACCGGCATAGAAACACCATGCAGGGCACCCGGTAATAGGCGGCGGCAACGCTCAAAGCAGAAGCGGCCGTAACCGAGCCTCCGGAGGACAAGACCTCTGCATACTGGGTCAGGTAGGTCTGTAGCTCTGCATCAATGCCCATGCCGCAGCAGGAAAAATATCCCGCGATACCTCCCAACAAAAAGGAGGCACTAAAAAAGAAAACAGCCGGATCCATCTGAGGCCTGACTCTCACAGCCCTGGGCAAACGATTTTTTCTCATGTGATACTCACCTCGTAACATTCTATGAGACGAGCATCTCCTTTAGAAGAAAACATCTATACTATAAGCCTTTTTTCTCAAAAGAGCAAGGGAATTGCGGCAGATTCCGCATTTTCTCTATTTATGCCAAAATATTATGTAAACTGCGTTATGTAAACTATTTAAACTGGAGCATGAGGCAACTCACCCAGCCCGTTTTTTCTCCAAATATTGTTTCCTCCGGTGCGCTTCACACAACATCTTGCGTCCCATAAGAAAACAATTGAATTCTGGGAATAGAACAAAAATATTCGTCAATTTTGCATTTTTGGTAAAATTGACTATTTGTGTTCTTTATGCGCTCTCCCTCTCCGAGATTTAGACTTTCTTTTGGTGCGCTTTCTTTTACTGCCCGGTATCAATGCCGCCAATGCTGCACCGCCCCATACAGCGCCTGTTATATGCCATCCGTTTGATTGAAAATTCGGCACCGCACGGATGGCCAGTGCCGCAGCCCATACAATAGAGTACAGAAGTACCGCTTGTTCTGCGGCGTGTGGCAGCCGGTTCTGTTGTACATTCTGCAGAGCGACTTTGCAGCCAACAAATGATGCCGACAACCACATAAATGCCATCCACTTCCCTGCCGACTCCACTGCCAGCAGCTCCCGGTCCATCAGCATTGCTCCCAGTGCCGCACCGGCTGCGCAGAGGAGCAGACTTATCAGCAGGCCCAGGCCCACATTCCTGTTGATCCAATCTCGAATACGCATAAAAAACCTCCCCCAACTCATGCTGTTTCAGCATATTGGGGAAGGTTATGATTTATGAAAGGATTATTCCTCAGTCTTGTTCTCCTCAGTGGGAGCGGCTTCCTCGGCAGCGGGGGCCTCCTCAACAGCGGGAGTCTCGTCCTTAGTCTCGGCAGCAGCCTTCTTGCCGCGACGGGGAGCGGCAGCAGCGGCAGCCTGCTCTTCCAGAGTACCCACAGAACCAATGGCGGATTTCAAAAACTCCACACGTACGCGATCCTCGCTGGTCTCGATGACAACGGTACGGTCGGTAATAGTGACAACGCGGCCGTACACACCACCAATGGTGGTAATCCAATCGCCTTTTTTCAGGGAGCTGCGCATTTCCTCAGCCTGCTTTTTACGCTTGTTCTCGGGGCGAATCAGCAGGAAGTAGAAAATGGCCAGCATGACGACGATCATCAAAATGGAAGTCATTCCGCTGCCACTGGAGGTGGTGCCGGAAGTAGACGCATATGCGATTTCAAACATGGGACATAATCTCCTTTTTTACAATATGATTGTATTATACAAAATTATTCAGAGTATTGCAAGAGTTTTTCGGGTTGTTCACGGATTCTTTTCATATCTTTTGTGAGAGCTTCTCACTGAACTCCGCGCGAAAAGCGGCAAACCGTCCCTCATCCAGTGCATCCCGAATCTTTTGGGCCAGCTTGTTGTAAAAATACAGGTTGTGCATCACCGCAAGACGCATGGCCAGGATCTCCTCTGCAGCGAACAGATGCCGAATATAGGCACGGCTGAAATTACGGCAGACGGGGCAATCACACTCCGGATCCAAAGGACCATCATCCAGCTTATATTTGGCGTTCTTGATATTCATAGTTCCCTGCCAGGTAAAAAGCTTGCCATGGCGGGCATTGCGAGCCGGCATCACGCAATCAAAAAAATCCACTCCCCGGGCCACGCCCTCAATAATATTGCTGGGCGTACCCACGCCCATGAGGTATCGGGGCTTGTCGGCCGGCATATACGGCTCTACCGCCTCAATTATTTCGTACATGGTCTCTGTGGGCTCCCCTACCGCCAAGCCGCCAATGGCGTAGCCGTCACAATCCAGCTTGGCAATCTGCTGCATGTGCCAGATGCGAAGGTCCGGAAAAGTGGCTCCCTGGTTGATGCCAAAGAGCAGCTGCCCGGGATTTACTGTGTCCGACAGGCTGCCCAGCCGGTCATACTCCTTTTTGCACCGCTCCAGCCACCGCAGCGTGCGCTCACAGCTGGCCTTGGCGTATTCATAGGTTGCCGGATTTTCCACGCACTCGTCAAAGGCCATGGCGATGTCCGAGCCTAAGTTGGATTGGATCCGCATGCTCTCCTCGGGACCCATGAAAATGCGATGGCCGTCCAGGTGGGACGCAAAGGTTACGCCCTCCTCCCTGATTTTGCGCAGGCTGGCCAGGGAAAACACCTGAAATCCGCCGGAATCCGTCAGGATCGGCCCGTCCCAGTTCATAAACTTATGCAGGCCGCCCATCTGCTTCACTACATCGTCGCCGGGGCGCAGATGCAGGTGATAAGTGTTGGACAGCTCAATCTGGCAGCCGATGTCCTTTAGATCAAAGGCGCTGAGCCCGCCCTTGATGGCCGCCTGGGTGCCCACATTCATAAATACAGGCGTCTGCACCACTCCGCCATGGGCACAGCGGAACTCGCCACGCCGGGCATCTCCCTCTTTTTTAATGATCTTAAACATAAATTAGCTCCTCAAATTTGATTGGAGATCACATGAGTGACACGAGCTGCAAGCAGCCTAAAACGATGAGCTCAATCACCATTGTGAAATACCGATTAATGGATGAACATGGCATCCCCAAAGGAAAAGAACCTATACCTCTCCCGCACAGCCTCCTCATAGGCCCGCAGCACATGCTCCCGCCCCGCCAGGGCTGAAACCAGCATGATAAGTGTGGATTCCGGCAGGTGAAAGTTGGTGACCAGTGCATCCAAAACCTTGAACTTATAACCGGGATAAATGAATATGCTTGTCCATCCGGCAGAGGCTTTCATAGTTCCGTTCTCTGCCGCCCAGGATTCCACCGTGCGGCAGGATGTGGTCCCCACGCATATGACCCGACCACCGTTTTTCTTTGTCTCGTTGATAAGGTCCGCCGTCTCCTGGGGAATCACGCAGTATTCGCTGTGCATTAGGTGATCTGTAATGTCATCCTCCTTTACAGGCCGAAAAGTGCCAAGCCCTACATGGAGCGTAACATAGCCAACGTTTACACCCATTTCCTGCACCTTTTGCAATAGCTCCTTCGTAAAATGAAGGCCGGCCGTGGGGGCAGCAGCAGAGCCGACTACCTTGGAATATACGGTCTGATATCGCTCCCGGTCCTGCAGTTCCTCCTTAATATACGGCGGCAGAGGCATCTTGCCCAGCCTATCCAGCACTTCCAGGAAAATGCCTTCATAGTTAAACCGCACCAGGCGGTTGCCGCCCTCCAGAACCTGGATCACCTCCGCCGTCAGCTCCCCATTTCCGAAGCTGAGCTTAGCGCCTTGGCGCAGGTGCTTCCCGGGGCGCACCAGGCACTCCCAGGTATTCTCTCCCCGGTCAATAAGCAGCAGCACCTCACAGGCGCCGCCGCCAGGCAAACGCTGACCCAAAAGTCTGGCCGGAAGCACCCGGGAATCGTTCAAAATCAGGCAGTCACCCGGGTGCAGATACTCCGGCAGATCAAAAAAATGCCGGTGCTCCCAGGCGCCGCTTTCTTTATCCAGCACCAGCAAACGAGAGGCATCCCGCTTTTCAATAGGTGTTTGGGCGATCAGCTCCTGTGGGAGATCAAAATTAAAATCACTTGTTTTCATACAGATTCAATCCTGTTCATATAAATGTTGATTCATGCCGATATATTGTACTATAGGATTCAGTTTTTTTCAAGCAAAAAGCATCTTGTCCGAGCTAAAGGGCTTGCGGCCTGCTCTTCACAGGCTGCAAGCCCTTTCGGCTGCTTAAACATTTTTTCTGAAAGCATCTGTTTAACTTCCGGAGGCACTTCATTGGTGCTGTGCATTTTTTTAATTTATTGCATATGGAATCAGCCGTTCATATGCCTGACAAGCCTAAGCTACACTAAGGCTTTTTTAAATGCATCCGCCGCTGACAGGAGTTCTTCGGCACTGTCTATCATAGTCTGAGAAGTCTGCCCGCTGCCGGTAAGCCGGGCCAGCTCCTCCCGGCGCTGCTGCCGTGTCAGCTCCTGTACACGGGTAAAAGTCCGGCCGCCGGAAACGCCCTTTTCTACAGAAAAATGAGTATCCGCCATAGCTGCCAGCTGCGGAAGATGCGTCACACACAGCACCTGCTTCTGGCGGGAAATCTTTGCCATCTTCTCTGCCACCTTCTGCGCCGCTCGGCCGGACACGCCGGTATCCACCTCATCAAAGACCATAGTGCCCAGCTTTTCCTGCTGAGAAAACACATTTTTCATGGCCAGCATAATCCGGGCCAACTCGCCGCCGGAGGCGATCTTCTGAATAGGACGAAGCTCCTCCCCCACGTTGGCAGACATCAAAAAGCGAACCTCGTCCATGCCGGTGGCATCCAGCTTCTTCTCCACAAATGCAACCTGAAACCGGATAGAGCCCATATTCAGTTCCTGCAGCTCCGTCAGGATCTGTTTTTCAAGCGATTGGGCTGCAGCCTTACGCTGTTGAGACAGCTCCCGGGCAGCAGCCAATGCCTCCTTCAGCGCTTTTTCCCGATGCTTTTGCAGCTGCGCCAAAGTGTCATCCGCAAAAGCGATTTGATCCAGCTCCTGCCTGCACTTTTCCAGATACGCCATCATATCCTCTACAGTTGCGCCATATTTTTTCTTCAACCGATAGAGCTGATCACAGCGAAGCTCTACTGTATCCAGCTCACCTGGGGCAAAATCAAGCTCGTCCTTCTTATCCTGCACCGTATAGGCGATGTCATATAGCTCACTGTATACTGCATTTATCCGCTCGGTCAATTGGGCAAAGCTATCACCCAAACCCCTTACAGTGGACAACTGCTCCTGAGCCTGACGGAGCAGAGATAGAGCGCCCTCCCGCTGGTCATCTCCATTGAGGCAATAGTCTGCCCCCTGAACAGCAGAAATGATTTTTTCACTGTTGCGCAGCAGATTCCTCCGTTCCAGGAGCTCCTCTTCTTCACCGCTTTGCAGGTTGGCGCGCTCCAGATCCTGGATCTGAAACTGCAGTGTGTCAATCCGCCGGGCTTTTTCCGCCTCATCCATCTGCAGGGCAGAGATTTGGTTTTCGATCCTCTGCAGGGTGGAATACTTCTCCTGGTAGGCGGCCTGTAAAGGCATGTACCTTCCGTACTGATCCAGGTAAAGGATGTGCTGTGCTTCATCCAAAAGCTGCTGACCGTCGTGCTGGCCGTGAATATTCAGCAGTCGGCTTCCCAAGGTGCGCAGCTGGGTCACAGTCATAGGCCGACCGTTCAAACGGCAAACATTCTTGCCGTCGACATATATCTCACGCTGTAGGAGCCATTCCTCCGCATCGGCAACACCCAAATCCGCGCCAAGGCCCTGGGGAATCCCGGAAAAAACAGCGCTGACAAAGGCATGGTCTGCCCCGGTCCGAATCAGCTCACGGGACGCACGCTGGCCTAAAACGGCGCTCAGCGCATCTATCACTATGGATTTGCCTGCACCGGTTTCACCAGTCAGCACATTAAAGCCCGGACGGAATGAAATGTCTGCCTGCTCAATGATGGCAATATTTTCAATATGCAGCAAATCCAGCATATTGTGTTCCCTCCTTATCAGCGCAGCATCGATTTGACACTGGTGGCAAGTTCGGCTGCGCTCTCAGTGTTGCGCATAATCAGCAGCACCGTGTCATCACCGGCCAGGGTACCAAGGAGCTGGTCGATCTTCATGCCATCCAGTGCAGCAGCCGCACCATTGGCCAGGCCGGACATGGTGTGAATCACCACCAGGTTCTGGGCGTAATCCACATTCACAATGCTCTCACGGAAAATGGTCTGCAGCTTATCCGCCACATGGATCTTGGTGCCGTGGTCCGACACTGCATAGCGGTACTTTCCCTGGCCCGCCGGGGCCTTCACCAGGTGCAGCTGCTTGATATCTCTGGAAATCGTGGCCTGTGTACCGGAAAAACCCCGCTCCTGAAGCAGAGAAAGAAGCTGCTCCTGGGTCTCCACAACCTCCTGGGCAATGATGTCCAGGATCATTTTTTGACGGTCATTTTTCATATTTCGCAGCCTCCATGGCCATTTTTTTATCAAGAATCTCGCAAAAGCTCTTTTTGGACAGGCGCACCAGCTTCATGGTGTGCCTGGAGCGGCTCACCTGTACAAGGTCGTTATTCTTCAAGGAAAATGCTTTGCCGCCGTCGGAGGACAGGTACACAAATTTCCGATTTGCATCCGGGGCGGTCACGCGGATTACATGGGACGGATCCAGCACATAGCTGCTGGAACGGGTGGAATGGGGACAGATGGGCGTGATAAGAATGTTGCGGGCCGTGGGCTCCACGATGGGGCCACCGGCGGCCATGGAATAGCCAGTGGAGCCGGTGGGACTGGACACCACTACTCCATCGCCGCTGACCCGGGTCAAGAAGCCCTCCTCCGTGAATATCTCCAGCCGCACCACACGGGCAATGGAGCCCTTGGAGATAACGGCATCGTTCAGCGCAACGGTGCTGTAAACCGTTCGGCCATCCCGCAGCACGGATACATCCAGCATCATACGGTCCTCCATGGTGAGGCTCCAATCCTTCAGATCTCGCAGGCGATCCAGTTCATTGGGCTCCAGCTCAGACATAAAGCCCAGGCTACCTAAATTGATGCCCAGCACGGGGACATTATTCATGGCAACGGTCTTTGCCAGGTGCAGGATCGTTCCGTCGCCGCCGAAGGCAATGAGCAGGTCGGCCCGCTTAATCTCCTGGGGCAGCTGGCCGATGGGCAGGCCCAGGTCCGCGCCATAACCCTCCTTTTGAAAGGGAAGGCACACAACAGTCTCAAAGCCCGCCTCATCCAGGATCGCTTTGGATTGGGCTGCCACATGCATATCCTTATCCCGATACGGATTGGGGCACAAAATGATTTTTCTCTTTTCCATAGCCTTCACTCCTTCAGTGTACTATGTGAGGCCTCTACAATGGCGTTTAGATCAATCTGCGCACTCGGCTCCTCCGATTTACGTAAAAAGCCAAGATATTCAATATTCCCCTCCGGCCCGCGAATGGGGGAATATGTAATTCCAAGCACTGTAAAGTGATTTTCCTTTGCATGAATCAGAAAGTGCTCCAGCACCTCCAGGTGCACGGCAGGGTCCCGAACAACGCCCTTCTTGCCAACCTTTTTCCGACCAGCCTCGAACTGTGGTTTAATCAGGCAGGCAATTTCGCCGCCCTCCCGCAGAAGACTGTAAAGGGCAGGGAAAATCAGCTTGAGGGAAATAAAGGAGACGTCGATAGACGCAAAATCCAATTCATCCGGAATCTCCTCTCGGGTCAGATACCGTGCGTTGGTGCGCTCCATACAGACCACGCGCTCATCATTGCGCAGCTTCCAATCCAGTTGGCCATAGCCAACATCCACGGCATAGACCTTCTTTGCGCCGTTTTGCAGCATGCAATCCGTGAATCCCCCGGTGGAGGCACCGATGTCGGCGCAGATCTTGCCGCGCAGGTCTAAGGGGAAGGTCTGCAAGGCCTTTTCCAGCTTCAGGCCACCCCGGCTCACATATTGCAGGGTCGCACCGCGGATCTCGATCTGCGCGTCATTTGCTACGGCGGTGCCGGCCTTATCCACACGTTGGCCATTGACAAAAACAATTCCGGACATGATTGTGGCCTGGGCTTTTTGCCGGGAGTCCAGCAGCCCACGCTCTGTAAGCAAGATATCCAAGCGGGTCTTATTGCTCATGGAGTACCTCCTCAATAGATGTCGCCACAGAGGCAGCATCCAGCCCAAGGGCGTGATCCAACTCCTCCACGCTGCCCTCATTGGGCAACCGATCACCGCAGTTCTTCAGTACAAGCTTGTCCAAACGGACGCCCGATAACGCCGCCAGGCAGCTGACCTTTTCACCCACGCAGCCAGCAGCGATGCAATCTTCCAAAACCAGCAGGCGCCGAGTGCCGGACAGCATAGATGCCACATCCGCTTCGCTCAGCGGCGCAATGCGATTCAGCTTTATAACTCGGACAGAGATGCCCTTTTCTGCAAGCAGCTCTGCGGCCTTCAGCGCCTCATTAATCAGAATCCCATAGGATAAGATAGTAAAGTCGGCCCCATCCTGCAGCGTTATATAGCAGCGCGCAGGATCGGACGCAGCCGTGTAGTCTCTTTCCCCACCCCGGGGATATCGAATGGCCACGGGGCCGCTGACCTGGCAAATGGCATGGCAAAGCATGTCCCGAAGCTCCGCAAAGCTGGCGGGACACAGAACCGTCATACCGGGGATCTGGGTAAGATAGGCCGGATCAAAGCAGCCGTGATGGGTTTGCCCGTCTGCACCCACAAGGCCTGCGCGATCCACGCAGAAAACAGCGTGAAGTTTATCCAGTGATATATCATGGATGAGCATATCAAAGCCTCGCTGCAGAAAGCTGGAGTACACCGCAAACACCGGAATCAGCCCCTGTTTGGCCATACCGCCGGCCATTGCCACAGCGTGGCCCTCCGCAATACCCACATCGAAAAACCGGTCCGGCAGCTCCTTGGAAAACTCTGTAAGCCCTGTGCCGGAGGTCATAGCAGCCGTGATGGCACAGATACGAGGATCCTGGCGGGCAAGCTCCAGCAGCGTGTCTCCGAAAACGTCGGAAAAGGAACGAGTGGAAGCCCGCAGAGGCTTGCCGGTGGCGGTGTCAAAGGGGGGCGTACCGTGAAAATGCTCGGGGTCCTGTTGGGCATATGGGTACCCTCTCCCCTTTTCCGTGAGCACATGAAGCAGCACGGGCTCATTTTTTTCCCTGGCCCAGCTGAGCATCTGCGTCAGCTTTTGCACGTCGTGGCCGTCCACAGGCCCCATATAGGAAAAACCCATCTTTTCAAACATGGTACTCTCCGGCAACAGGGTGTTTTTAAGCCAGTGCTTCACATGAGAGCTGGCTCGATACAGATTCTGCTTGGCAAGAGAGTTTCCCTGAAGCTTTTCTTTATACCATTTTTTGAAATTATTATACCCTTCCTTCGAACGGATCCGGGACAGGTGGCGACTGAGACCGCCTACATTTGCCTCGATAGACATGCCATTGTCATTAAGTATGACGATCATAGGCTCTCCCGACGCACCTGCATCGTTGAGGCCCTCAAAGCTCAAACCGCCGGTCATGGCGCCGTCTCCGATCAAGGCCAGAACACTGTAGTCCTGATGCAAGAGCGTTCTTGCGTGGGCCATGCCCAGAGCCACGGACACAGAATTGGATGCATGGCCGGCTACAAAGGCATCGTGCGCACTTTCATAGGGCTTTGGAAAACCGGAAAGACCGCCCAGCTGCCGCAAAGTACCGAAAAGTGATTGACGACCGGTGAGGATCTTATGCGGGTAGCACTGATGCCCCACATCGAAGACCAGCCGATCCTTAGCGGTATCAAACACCCGGTGGATGGCTACCGTAAGCTCCACCACACCCAAGTTGGAGGCCAAATGCCCACCGGTCTTGGCAACACTCTTGATGAGAAACCCGCGAAGCTCCCGGCAAAGCTGCTCCACCTGTTCATTATTCAGATTTTTTATGTCCTCCGGATTATGGATCTTTTCTAAAACCAACGTAAATCCCTCCGTTAATGGAACAGATGCAGCGCATTCATAATACGGGCAACACGATAGACCACCTGTGTGGATTCCTCGATGGCAACGCGCTTAAAAAGGGCCTTGCCTCCAATAGTCAGGCCCGAAATAAGTGCCGTGACGCCGATGGAGATAAGGATCGTGGTGGTGGAAAAGCTGCGCTGCAGCTCCGCAACAATCACAGCCGCCGTTGAGCCGCTGACAATACCGCAAATATCACCCACCACATCATTGCAAAGGGAGGAAACCTTATTGGACATATTCAGCAGACGAATGGCCTCCCGACCGCCCTTTTCCCCATGGGCCGCCATAGAATGAAACGGCCTGGGATCCGCCGCCGTGACGGCCACGCCAATCATATCGAACACAATACCCAGTGCGATGAAGATCACCAGCACCAAAATCGGGATCCATATGCCGCTATCCTCCAGCGCTGCCGAGGAACAAAAGCTCATAACGGCAGAAAGGGCCACCGCGATCAGAAAAACGCGCAGGGGCCACCGGTCTTTGAATTTTTTGTTTTTATTTGGGTCAGCCAAAAATATCCCTCACTTATTAATAATAAAAAACTGAATGACGGCAGCACCAATGGTAAATCTTACGGCTTAGGTACGGGTTGGATTTCCCCGCGGCTTACCTCTCGTTGCCGATCAGGCGGTTTCCCATTAAACTCCGCGCTGCGGTGTTACCCTCCGCAGGACCCGACTGCCACTTAGTCCGCACTGCAACCCCATTGGTGCCCTTTGTGGGACAGCCTAGGTGATTTCCACTGCAGTCAAACCGTCTCTTAGCCTCTTTTGCAGAGGGGGTTTCAGAGGAATATCGGAGAGCATCCCTGGCCGGGGATGCTTCCGCTTGGCTCCCTCATTCACCCACTCCACGCAAGGCAGGCTACTCTGCACACAGCGTTCACAGCACAAGGGCTGGGTAGCACCGCATTGCAGGTTCTCAATCTGCTTCGTGCACAGGTCGCTTACCACCAGGGGAGTACGCCTATGCACAAGAGCAGGTCTCCACGAAAGCAGGGTCGGGACTTCCATGCCATTGGAAGGCGCCCTGAATCCGCAGGTGTGGTATTTGGCCACACCTCCCTCCAGCACCCACCCCAAACTGGGCGTAAGAAGCAGGCACCAAAGGCTTCACAGTTGTGCCCTTAAAGGGATTTTTAGGCCCCTCTTACAAGGCGGCAGATCTGACTAGGATACTGCACCGTCATTCAGTAATTTAGTATTTTAGCATAGTTCATTCAAATATACAATAGTTTTATGCAAAAACTAACAAAATCAAAACAATACCTCCTGCACCTGCGGGAGGTATTGTTTTGATTTTCCGTTACTTGCTCCGGCCTACCATGCGGTCTGCCAGCTCCCAAAGAAATTCATGGTCAGGAATGTCCCGGATGGCTTCCTTGGCGGCGAGGGTGCATTTCTCGACCTCTTGGGCACAGCCGTCCAGCCCCTTGAGATCGACGTATGTGACCTTGCCCTCGTCCTTGTCCGAGCCGATGGGCTTGCCGAACACGCTCTCATCCCCCATGACATCCAGCATATCATCCCGGATCTGGAAAGCCAGGCCCAGCTGCTCCGCATACTGCACAGCCTGCTGCCGCCAAAACATGGGCATTTTGGAGGCCACGCAGCCCAGCTCCGCCGCGGCGGAGATCATCACGCCGGTCTTCAGACGGTTCAGCGTGCTGAGTCCCTTCTCATCCCTCACATGGCACAGAGTGTCCAGCACCTGGCCGGCCACCATGCCATCAGCACCGCAGGCCCTTGCCAGGATTAAAGCTGCCTCTATACGGTTTTCGGCAGAAAGGCCCCGTGCCTGCAGGATTATTCGGAAGGCCTCCGGCTGCATGGCGTCTCCCGCCAGCACTGCAAGCGTTTCCCCATACACCTTATGGTTGGTGGGCTTGCCTCGGCGGAGGTCATCGTCATCCATGCACGGCAGGTCATCGTGGATCAGGGAATAATTATGCACCAATTCCAAGGCGCAGGCATAGGGCAGGGCCAGGTGCCAATCAATGCCGCCCAGGCGGGCAAACTCCAGCGTCAGCACAGGGCGGATCCGCTTGCCCCCGGCCAAAAGGCTATAGCGAATGGACTCCTGGAGCTTGCCATAGGGCTTGTCCTCCGCAGAAAAAATCGTATTCAGATAGGTCTCAATAGCCTCCTGATAGGCGGTATATCGTTCTTGATAGCTCATTGATTTTCCTCCTCGGATAAAAAGTCTTCTTCAGCAGGTGCGCCGTCCAGTCCCTTGGAGAGCTTGACAACCTTTTGCTGGGCGGTATCCAGCTCTTTTCGGCAGGCAGCCAGGAGCTTACTGCCCTCGGAAAAAAGGGCCAGGGATTCACTCAGGGGGGCATCTCCCTGCTCCAGCAGGGAAACGATCTCTTCCAATCGGGTCATATTTTCCTCAAAGGTTGCTTTCTTCATGTTCCTCTCCCCTTTTCATTACTTGACATTGCAGACTGCCCTCCGCCAAACGCAGAAAGATATTTTCCCCCCGCTCCGCCTGGGTGCTGCTGCGCAGAAGGGTCTTGTCCGCCTTTTGCGCCACGCAGTAGCCCCGGCGCAGCACCCGCAGCGGGCTCATAGCATCCAAGGACGCAGCCGCATGGGTAAAGCGGCGGGTGTTTCTATCGATCACGCGCTCCATGGCGGACACCAATCTCTCCTGTGTGAGATCCAACTGCATGCTGCGGTCCTGCAGAAAGGCCATGGGATCCGTCAATACACGCTTGCGCTGCAGCTCCCGGAGACGGCGGTCATACCCGTCTATTTTGTGCTGCTGGCTCTTGCACATACGTTCTGCAAGCATTTGCAGCTTGCGCCGCAGCTCTGCCTGGTCCGGCACGGCAAGCTCCGCAGCGTTGGACGGCGTGGAGGCACGGCGATCCGCCACAAGGTCGGAAATGGTCACATCCGGCTCATGGCCTACGGCGGAAATTACCGGAATATCCGATGCATAGATAGCCCGGGCCACGACTTCCTCGTTAAAGGGCCACAGATCCTCAATGGAGCCGCCGCCCCGCCCCACTATGAGCACATCCGCCAGCTGAAAGCGGTTGGCATAGGCGATGGCGCCGGCGATCTCCCGGGCTGCCCCCTCCCCCTGCACCCGGACCGGCAGCAGCAGCACCTTGCTCAGTGGATAGCGGCGGCGAAGGATGCGGATCATATCGTGAACCGCCGCCCCGGCAGAGCTGGTGACCACGGCGATGCGCCGGGGATAGGCCGGCAGGGGCTTTTTATGCTCCGGAGCAAACAGGCCCTGGGAATGGAGCTTCTGCTTCAGCTGCTCAAAGGCAATATGCAGATCGCCCATCCCATCGGACACCAGACGGGTGCAGTAGAGCTGATAGGCACCATCCCGGGGATAGACGCTGATGCGGCCGGCGGCGATGACCTGCATACCGTTTTCCGGGCGAAAGCGCAAGTATTTAGCATACCCGACAAATAACACGCAGCGCAGGGCGCTCTGCCCATCCTTCAGGGTAAAATAATGGTGTCCGGAAGGATAGACCTTATAATTAGAGATTTCTCCCCGGATCAGAAGGTCATTCAGTGCGGGCTGCTGATCTACCAGCTGCTTCATATATTGATTGACCTCGCTGACCGTAAAAACACGCTGCTCCAAATACTCACCTCCACCGAAAAACAGGCAGAGCATTTCTGCCCTGCCTGAAATGCAGCCTTATTCCTTGATTTCCTCCCGCAGGAAGCTGCCAAGAATCCCGTTGACAAACCTTGCAACCTCCGGGGCATCATACTTTTTGGCGATGGTCACCGCCTCGTTAATGGCGACGCCATGGGGAATATCCGGCATATAGAGGATCTCAAACATTGCCACCCGCATGATGGCCGAGGCTACCAGGCTGATGCGCTCAAAGCGCCAGCCCTGGGCGTATTTTTCAATGTAGGAATCCAGCTCCGCCGCATGTTCACTGACGCCGCTGACCAGACGGCGGATATAGAGCCGCTGCTTTTCGTTGGGCAGCTCGTTATATAGGTCATACTCCCCGGCCAGGTCGGCAAAGACCTCCGGCGAGAGCTGCTGATCCAAAAACTCATCCACGGGCAGCTCCGAAAAGCTGAGCTCGTAGGCAAGATGGACGGCAATCTCTCTGGCTGTGTTTCGTGTCATACAGGTTATTTCCTCTTCTCTCTTTGGTGGGGTTTTAGTCGAAGCAAATGCCGCCGATCATCACGTTCACGGCACGAATAGAAAAGCCCGTCATGTCGTGCAGGGCGGCCAGGACAGCCTTCTGCACCTTGCCGGCCACCTCGGCCATGGCAAAGCCGTAGCGAATCATGACATACAGGGTGATGGACAGGCCATCCTCCTCCGGCTCGATGACAACGCCTTTGGCAGACATCTTGCGCGCCGGCTTCAGGTCACCGCTGGTGGGACCCATCATAGCACTGACGCCCTCGGTCTCCAGTGCGGCCGCCGTGGCGATGGATGCCACCACATCCTCAGAGATCTGAATAGCCCCGGCAGACTCCTGCTGGGTGATATACTCTTTATTTTCAGCCATAGATTAAGCGCTCCTTGCAAATATAATGATACATTCTATTCTTTAGAAGTATACCATCCCGCAAGGAAAAATACAACCCCTTTTTATTGGCCCTTTAATCGGATTCCAAGACCTTAATCTGTGTAGGCTCATAGCCGGTCTCCTGCACCACTATGTCCATAATGCGGGCCACGTCCGTGGCGTCCAATCCGTCCGGATCGTCCACCACTACGCTGACGCTCTCGGCGCCCATGAAGGCCACACAATCGGCATAGCCCTTGGCCGTGACCAGGTTCTCGATCTGCGACTCCGCCACGGTATAGCTCGCCAACACCTGCAGCGTTTCGGAGGCCTCGTTGAGCACCGATTGATCCGCATTTTCATCTGTGGACGCATCCTTGAGCATGTTGATGGCGTTGTCCCGGGCCTGCTTGCGGCTGAGCCGGGCTGTGGCAAAATAGTCGTTTTCCTTTTCCTCCGGCAGCGCGGCAGTGGCCGTCTCGCCGGCTTTTTCCCCGGATACCAGGGTGGATTCACCCAGCACCTTGGAGGTATCCTCCAGGGAGCCGGCATAGCGCCAGTTCATATACACTGCTGCACACACGAATAGCAGCACCGCCCCCACGACTGCCCGTTTTCTCCAATTCTTCTTCATTCTATGTCCTCCCGTTACGATGTCCACTTTGCCACCTGGATCCGATCGGACGGCAGACCGGTCAGCGCTTGCACCGTTTCCGTAATGGCCAGACGAACGGCGCTGCTGTCGGCACCCTGACACACCACCACTGCGCCCTGATAAACCGGATAATACCGATTTGTGACTACGACCTCCTGGCTGCTGCCTCGGTTCAGCGTTACCGTCTCTCGCTGCGTGCGATCCTGGTCTTTTTGGCTGTCCTCCGCCAGGGTCAACCGGGTCCCGCTTTGCAGCGTCAGCATCAATCGGAGCTTCCCAACGCCATCGATCCGACCCAGGAGCTCCTCCATGCGCCGCTCCTCCGCCTCCAGGTCGAAGCTCTCCTCCGAGGCCCGTGCTTCCGCCGTCGGTTCTTCCGTCCCGGAGGAGACCGGAAGAAGCATCAGCATGACGCCCACCAGCACCACCAGCAGAACAAATTTGTACTTTTTCCATAGCTCACTCCATCTTACCTTTCCCATCATTTTTACCCTTCCGATGTCAACCATTTCTGGTGCTGTGCATCGATTCCCATGTCTTCCGCCACGATTTGAGACAATCCGGCGTGATAGGGGATATCCATGGTGACAGATACCGGGACGAAAACATTTTCCTCCGTCTGCTCCGTTTCCACCCGGGGACTGCACACAAGGCCGAACGTCTGCGCCTGTTCCGATATATATGCACTGCACCGCTCCTGTATGAGCAGATCCATGTCCCGGGAATTTTTCTCCTGAAATGCCTTGATCTGCTCGTTAATCTGCCGGGAATAGTCATCGTAGGATAGCTGTAGCTTATCCAGATCCAACCGCTCGGCTCCCTGCAGGATGACCATAAGCAGCACCAAACCACCGGTCACCCCGGCAATCTTCTTAACGCTGCCCTCCGGTAGGACAGAAGATAGCACCGTGAGGATCAGAGCTACCGCCATCAGACCCATCAGCCAAACTCGAAATGTATCCATCATACGCTCACCACCATCACAGACGATGCCACGGAGATCAGCAAAAGCGCTGCCGCTGCACCGGTCATCCCAAGCACTAAGCCGAAGGCGGTGCTCAGAGCTTCCACCAGCTTCACCAATGGCTCCGGCGCCACCGTGGCCGCAAAAAATGCCGAAAGCTTCAGCAGCAAATACTGCACACCCAATTTCAGAAACGGCAGGATACAGGCCGCCAAAATGGTCAGTGTGCCGAGAATGCCCACAGATTGCTTCAGCACGCCTGCCCCGGCCAGAATGGTATCCGCCGCATCGGATATAATGCTGCCAACCACGGGGATCGCCCCACCGATGGCTGAACGGGTCATCCGCAGGGTCAGGTTATCCGCTGATGAAGCGAAAGCTCCGGACAGGGTCAGATAGCTCGTGAACAAAACCAGACTCCCGGACAGCAGCCAGGTAATGCCCTTCTGCAGCCCACGGGCTATACCGCCCAGCCGCCCGGAGGGCAGTATGGCATCCGTAGCGGAGAGCGCCACGAAAACCCACACCAGAGGCAACAGCAGGCTATGGATCAGGCTCATGAGGAGGTCTGAAAAAAACACAGTAGTCACTTGGCGCACGCTGGCGGCCACCGCACCCCCTCCGGCGGCTGTGGCGGCGGAAAGCGTTGGTAAAAGCGCTTTGGAGAAAACGTTCAGCTCCTGGATGGTCTCCTCTCCAAGACCCATGAGATTTTTCATATTGCTCCCCACCGCCAGAAGAATCACCAGTGTGCCTACCAAGGGCACCGGATTAAACAGCTTACCGCCTCCGGCAGCGCTGAAGCAATCCTCCGCCACAGAGCAAAGTAAAATGGCGGACAGCACCAGGATTACTCCGCCCAGACTATCCTGCACGATCACAATCAGCAGCTTGCAGGTCCGGTTCCATAGGCCGGATAGGCCATCGTTCAGTGATGTAAAGCTATCATCCTTGTCGGTATCATCCAGAAACTCCCGGGCGCTGTCCGGGATGGCATCCGTCAGATCCCGGGGGATCTGCGCGGCACTAACCGGCACAATGCACCACATCAGAAGCAGCAAAACCAGTATTTTTCGCATTACAGCATCCCTCGCAGCAGCTCCCACACAGCACCTAAAAGCGGAATAGACACGACCACGGCGCTGAAAGCGCCGACCGCTTCCACCACAGAGGCTATGGCCTTTTGATTCGCATCCCGGCACAGCTCTGCACCCGTGCGGCTGATGAGAGCTATTCCAACGGTTTTCATCAACGGCTGCAGCAGATCGGATGACAGGCCCCCGGCCCGGGCCATCTGCTCCAGCATAGCCAGGACTCGTTTCATATGCCCCAGCCCGAAGACCAGTACCCCCGCGCAGACCGCTAAGGCCAGCAGAATAGCCAGCTCGGGGTTATTTTTCTGCAGCAATAGCGCAAGCAAGATGCCTACAAGGCAGATGGCGACTATCTTCCCCAGCTCCGTCATGGCTACAGGGAAAACAGGGACTTGATCAGGTCAAACAGGTCGCTGATCTGCCGCACCAGCATCATCAGCACCACCACCAATCCCGCCAGAGTGGTCATCATGGCCTGCTCCTCACGGCCACTGCGGGCCAGCACCAAATTCAGCACCGCCACCAGGATCCCCACGGCAGCAATTTTGAAAATCAAATCAACATCCATGTGTTCTCCTCACAGTAAAAGAATCACCAGTAGTCCGCAGCAGGAGGCCGTTATAGCCAGAGCCATTTTTTGCCGCTGCTGCTTGTCGGCCTGCCTGCACCTTAATACCGCATGCAGGGATTCGGCACAGGCACGCAGGTTTTCCCCGAGCCGTTGCCCATCACCGGATAGTTCCAGAGCGCAAAGCGTGTCCGCCGCCTGCGTCCATGGTATGGATCGGGCGGACAGGATCCAGGAATCCTGTAAAGGCTCTCCCCTTTCCATATGCTGTAAGATCAAGGAAAACATACTCCCGCAGTACGACCTCTCCGCCTGCTCCCGCAAAAGCTCCGGCATGGGCAGGCGGCGAAAGCGGATGGCGGCTTCCATCTGTTCCAGGGCCGACGCCATATCCTGTAGAAAGAGGATTTCCGCCCGGGATTGACGCCAAAGCTGCACAAGCAGCCCTCCTCCCGCTCCCAGGATAAGCAGCGCGCCTATCACCTTGCTGCTCATAGATCCTTGAGCCGGTAGCGGCGAAGCCTGTCCGCCATTTGTATGCAGATGGCTTTTTCAAAAATCTGTGTACGCTGCAGCTTGCGCAGCAAGGGCCTCCGCTGCAGGTCGGCTTCTGAGTCCGCATGGATAGTGGCCACAAAACGAACGCCGCAGTGGGCGGCTTCCTCCATGGCCAAAAGATCCTCTGCCTGGGTGATCTCGTCCACTGCAATGATCTGCGGATTGGCCGAGCGCAGCAGCATCGGAATGGCCACGGCCTTGGGGCAACCATCCATGACATCCGTATGGCAGCCAATCTCCATTTGTGCCATGCCCTGCACCATAACTGCCACCTCCCCCCGCTCATCCACCAAGGCAACCCGATGGGCCGGGATATTTTCCGCCCCATCGGATAAGCAGCGAACTAAATCCCGCAAGAGCGTGGTTTTGCCAAGGCCCGGCGGAGCAATGATGAGTGTGCTGCGAAACGCGCCATCCTGAAATAGTTGGGGTGCCAGGTCATCTGCTAGACCCGGCATTTCCCGGGCAATGCGAACGCAAGCGGAGGACAGGCTGCGAAGATTGATGCTCCTACCCTCCTGCACGACGGCAGTGCCGCACAAGCCTATGCGAAAGCCGCCTTTGGCGGTTATGTATCCCCGGGCCATGGTCTCCGCGGCGGCATAGCGGGAATAACCCGTCACCGTATCGCACAGCAGCTCTATGTCTCCCTGAGTCACCACGGCCTCCTCCCCCACGACCTGCTCCCCCCGGGGCAGCAGCACCGTCATGGGATGGCCCGCCCGCAGGCGCAGCTCCTCCGCCTGTTCCTTCTGCCAATCCGGCAGCTGCAGGGCGATGCGCTGCCACCGCACCGGTAGCAGACGAGCCGCCTGCTCATACTGACTAATTGCATAGCGCTCCACCAAAGCGATCACGCCTCCTTTTCTCGGTTGTCCTACTGTATGAGAGGCTGTCCGCTTTTATGCAAAAAAATCCCCCGTGCCAGCAGCACAGGGGATGTAAAGTATATATTATTGCGGGCTAAACAAGGCGTTCATAAGCTGGGTATAGACTTGCTCCGGATTTTTTTGGAAACGTGCAGCCAGGTCTCTCGCCAGTTCCTCGGTGGCGGCCATTAGCTCCAGGTGCATCAGCTGATCCACATCATCGCTGAAACGCAGCTCCACGGTGAATGTACCGTTCTCCCGGGGGACGACCCGGGAACGGACCTGTGCCCGACGCAGCAGCATTTGATTATAGGCCGCCACGTTGCGATCCGTCAGCAGGCGCACGGACATGGGCAGGCTGCTCTCGCAAATTTCACTGTTACGCAGGCCCTTGGGTGTGATGGCGTACAGCCCCTCCGGAGAGAGTGTCAGATGCTCCGTCTGCACCAAGTCGTTCAGGCACTCGGAGAAAGAAAAATAATCAATACCGCTGTCGCACAGGGTCAGCTCCTGCATCCCCTCCATGGGGATTGGCTCCGAAACCCGGGCAGCAATGTACAGGATCAGGAATTTGATCTCCAATTTATCATGAATGAATGATACGTCCATATTTCCGCCCCCTTTTCTATGCACATTATACGGCAAATCCGACCATTTGTACAGGGAAAAATCAGCGTGCCGCTTCCCTTTGCACACACTCGCGTTCCCGCTGCATACACTGAAGTGAAAGAGGCTTCTTTCAGTACTTAATAGGAGGTTATCTGGATGCCTGAAAATGGAATGCCGGGCCCGGTCTGCGACTTGAGCAGCGTGAGAGAGTCCGTGTGTATTCACACTAAGAAAATCTTTGACAGCTGTAGGGATAAAGACTGTGTTGAAAGTCTAAGATTTTATCCCACGCAGTCGGCACAGGAGGTACTAAGCACCGCGCAGATCATCAAGGGTGGGTGCGCAGAGCTGCTGTACGTTTACACCGATGTAGAACCGATCACCTTTAACCGAGGATTTTACTCCATAGATATGCGGTTTTTCTACCGGGTGACGCTGCAGGTAGGTACCGGGACACCTCGATCCACCGAGGTGGAGGGCCTGTGCGTATTTGACAAACGCTGCATACTCTTTGGCAGTGAGGGCAGTGCCAAGACCTTCTCCTCCGGCACCGCCCTGGAGAATATTGCGCCGCAGAGGAGTCTGCCTGCGGCTGTGGTGGAGGCTGTGGATCCCATTGTACTGGATACCCGCATCACGGAGGACGGAAGCTCCTCTGGCACCGGCGAAGGTAGCGTTTCGGAAATCCCGGCCGCTATTGCCGCAGCATTCGCCAGTCCGCTGGTTTTAGACCCAACCGGGAATCGGCGTTACTATGTGACCCTGGGCCAATTCTCTCTGGTGCGGCTGGAGCGAGATACGCAGCTGCTGATCCCCGCCTACGACTACTGCATCCCGCAATCCGAGTGCAGCGGAGGCGATCCGGAAGATCCCTGTGGATTGTTCAAGAACGTATGCTTCCCCATGAGCGAATTTTTCCCACCCAACACTGTTGAAATGCCTAAGGACTATAACGGGACCCGAAGCTACTGCGCCTGCCACTAATAATAAGAAAACCGATGGAACTCCATCGGTTTTCTTTTTTGATGCATTTACAATATGTAATTTGCTGAAATGGCTGTAATTATTCTATGCATAGAATTTTGCCTACGGACAGATACTGAAAATGATGCAAGCCAGCAGAAGGATAAAACAATGATGAAGAACACTTCAATATTCTGCTGGTAGTATTTTTTTAGGGAGGATATACCGATGAAAGCCATTGTAAATCAAGATACCTGCATCAGCTGTGGGCTGTGTATCAGCACCGTGCCAGAGGTCTTTGAGGTCAACGCCGACGGCAAAGCGGAGGCATTCGGCCACACCACCACGGAAAACAAGTCTGCTGTTCAGGAAGCCATTGACGCCTGCCCTGTGCAGGCCATTTCCTGGGATGACTAATCTGTTTGTGTATAAGAAAGCAAACCCTCCGGTATTAGACGGAGGGTTTGCTTTTCCCTCTATATAATTTGTTATCCTACGCTTTTGTCCGAAGGACTACATTATCTTTACCAAGCCATTCCTCGCACTCCTGCACAAGGGCCGGATGGTTCATACAGGTGGTACCCAGCAGCTTGCCGGTGTCCGCCAGACGGATCTTCACGGGCATCTGCCCTTCAAACATAGTCATCACCAGCTTCAGGTGCCGAAACTCCGGACTATCCAGGCTGGGGACCTTCAGATACAGGACCGATTTCTCCTTTTTAATATCCGCCTTGCCCGTCAACTGCTGCAGAGGATCCTGCTGGTATTCCAGCGGATAGATGGTGTCACACAGGATCTGCGGCGGCTTTTCATCCCGCACGGAGAGCCGCCCGGTCACCAGCACCGGGAGATTGACCTGCATATAGGAGCCGCACTGGTCAATGGAACGCTGGAAGCACAGCACCTCAATGGAAGCGATTTCGTCCTCCACCACCACATAGGCCATGAGGGAGTTGTTCTTTGTGGGCCTGGTTTTATTGGAGGTCACCACGCCGGCCACCCGAATACGCTGATCGTCCGCAAAGCGGGTGGGACCGCCCTCCTGCTCGAAATCCTCCAGAATATCATGGATAGGCACAGCGTGTGCCGCCTTGGCCAGATCCCGGTAATCGTTCATAGGATGGCCGGAGAGATACAGACCGGTGGTGGTCTTCTCCATGTTCATCTTTTCCACGGCGGAATACTCCGGAATATCCGGCAGCTGGATCTGATGGAGCTTGGTTGAAGCCGAGGGCCCCATGCTGAAAAAGTCCATCTGCCCCTCCAAATTTTGTTTGCGGGAGGCGGAAACGCTATCCATCACCGTTTCAAACACCGCCACCAGCTGCGAGCGCTTTGCACCCAGGGAATCAAATGCACCGCTGCGGATAAGATTCTCTACGGCGCGTTTGTTCATGTCCGTGCAGTCGTCCATGCGCTGGCAAAAGTCCAAAAATGACGTAAAGGGGCCTTCCTTGTCACGCCGCTGGATCAGCGTTTGTATAAAGCCTCGGCCAATGTTTTTAATGGCCACCAGGCCAAAGCGGATATTCTCCCCGTCCACGGTGAAGCCGTCGTAGGAATGGTTGATATCCGGCGGCAGGACCTGGATGCCGCAATCCCGGCACTCGGCGATATACTCGGCCACCTTGTCCGAATTATGCAGCACTGAGGTCAGCAGGGCCGCCATGTACTCCTTGGTATAGTGGCACTTGAAATAGGCCGTTTGATAAGCCACCACCGCGTAGCTGACAGCGTGGGCCTTGTTAAAGGCGTAGTTGGCGAAGTCGTAGATTTCGTCGTAAATGGCCTCGGCCGTGGCCTCGGGAATTCCGTTTGCGATGCAGCCCTTGATGCCCCGCTCTGCATCGCCGTGGACGAAGGAGTAGCGCTCCTTTTCAATCTCCTTGGCCTTTTTCTTGGAGATGGCACGGCGCACCATATCTGCCTGGCCCAAAGAGTACCCGCCCAGCTGTTGGAAAATCTGAATGACCTGCTCCTGGTAGACAATGCATCCATAGGTCACGGACAGAATTGGCTCCAAGGACGGGTGCTTATAGGTGATGAGCCCGGGGTCCTGCTTGCAGGCGATAAAGCGGGGGATGGAATCCATGGGGCCAGGACGGTATAAGGCTATGATAGCCGTGATATCCTCAATGCTTTGGGGCTTGAGACCCAGGCATACGCCTGTCATGCCCGTAGATTCCATCTGGAAGACACCGGAGGTCTTTCCCTGGGTGAGCATCTGAAAAACCTGCGGATCATCCATTGGGATCTTCAGCAGGTCAAAGTGCTCGCTCTGGGGCAGCATTTTAATGGCGTCATCCAGCACCGTCAGATTTCGCAGACCCAAAAAGTCCATTTTCAGCAGGCCCAGCTCCTCCAGCGTCACCATAGTGTACTGGCAGACGATGGACTCATCGTTCCGGGCCAAAGGTACATATTCATACACCGGCTTCTTGGTAATGACCACGCCGGCAGCATGGGTGGATGCGTGGCGGGGCATGCCCTCCAGGGCCTTGGCCATATCGATGAGCCGGCGGATCTTTGGGTCAGCCTCATACTGGTCCTTCAGCTGCTTGGACAGCTTCAGGGCATCGTCCAACGTAATGTGAAGGGTGGCCGGCACCAGCTTGGCCACGGAATCTACTTCGTTATAGGGTATGCTCAGCACCCGGCCCACGTCCCGGATGGCGGCACGGGCAGCCATGGTGCCGAAGGTGACGATCTGGGCCACATGGTCATCGCCGTATTTGCGGCGGACATAGTCCACCACTTCCTCGCGGCGGGTATCGCCGAAGTCCATATCGATATCGGGCATAGACACCCGCTCGGGGTTTAGAAACCGCTCAAAATAGAGGTTGTACTCCATGGGGTCGATGTCCGTGATGTGCAGGCAGTAGGACACCATGCTCCCGGCGGCAGAGCCGCGCCCCGGTCCCACGGGGATACCCGCGCTCTTGGCATAGCGGACAAAGTCGGAGACGATGAGGAAATAGTCGGTAAAGCCCATTTTCTCGATCATATCCAGCTCATAGGTCAGCTGCTTGCGATAACTCTCCTTTTCCTGCCCGTAGCGTTCGGCAAAGCCCTCGTCGCAGAGCTTGCGCAGGTAGGTAGGCGAATCATAGCCGGGAGGTAGCTTGAATTCCGGCAGGTGGTACTTGCCGAAGGTAAATTCCATCTGGCAGCGGTCAGCAATGCGCTGGGTGTTTTCCACCGCCTGGGGATAGGCTGAAAACAGCGCCTCCATCTCCTCCGTGGAGCGCAGGTAGAAGTTCCGCGGCTCGTAGCGCATGCGATTTTCATCATCCACGGTCTTGCCGGTTTGGATGCAAAGAAGAATATCGTGGCTCTCGGCGTCCTCCTTACGGATATAATGGGCATCGTTGGTACAGACCAGGGGGATGCCCGTCTCCTGATGGATCTTCAGCAGGCTCCGGTTGACCTCCGCCTGCTCAGGGATGCCGTGGTTCTGGAGCTCCAGATAGAAATTATCCGGGCCGAAGATCTCCTGCATCTGCAGGGCGTACGCCTTGGCGCCTTCGTAATTGCCGTGGAGGATGCGCTTGGGGATCTCCCCGGCCAGGCATGCGGACAAGGCGATTAGTCCTTGGGAGTGCTCACGCAGCAGATCCAGGTCGATGCGGGGCTTTATATAAAAGCCCTCCACAAACGCCTGGCTCACCATGTATGACAGGTTTCGGTAGCCCGTTTCATCCTTGCACAGCAGCACCAGGTGCCGGGACTCGGCATCAAACTCATGGAGTTTATCAAATCGAGTCCGGGCCGCCACATAAACCTCGCACCCGATAACCGGATGGATGCCCTCCGCCTTGCAGGCCCGATAAAAATCAATGGCACCGTACATGACGCCGTGGTCGGTGATGGCGCAGGCGGTCTGGCCCAGCTCCTTGATGCGCCGGGGCAGATCACGGATGCGGCAGGCGCCGTCCAGCAGGCTATACTCCGTATGTACATGAAGATGCACGAATGACATATTATTCCCCTTTAAGCTCTGCAATATAGTCGCACAGGATCTCCACGGCTGATACGATGAGGATACCGCAATGATCTGCTACACCCAGGTCCCGGGATTGTCCGGTGGGCATCAGATCCTTGCGCTTGAGCAGGTCGGCGCAATCGCGGTCAACGAACCGCTCCCGGAAGCGGCGGATATACTCCTGGGTCTGCTGGGTAATACGCCGCTTCCCCGCCGGACCCTCAGCCGCTGTGGCGGGAAACAGCATGCCCAGCACCAGGATGCCGCCGCTGATAGCGCCGCAGATGCTGCCGCAGCGCATCCCGCCACCCATACCTCCAGCCAGGGCCATACACTGATCCTCGGTAAAGCCCATATCCTCATGGAAGGCGGCCAGGATACTCTGGGCACAGTTACAGCCATGGGTATGATAGTCCCGAGCTGCCTTGCATTTTTCGATTTTATTCATAGCAGTTTCTTTGCCTCCTCGTTGAGCTTTCTCATACGGTGATTCATGCAGGATTTGGAGACCGGCGGGTCACACAGCTCCGCCAGCTGGGCAAGAGACAGCTCCGGATGCTCCAGGCGAAGCCGGGCCGTCTGCTGCAGCTTTTCCGGCAGGCGGTCTAATTGGCCGCTTTTAGCCAAGGCTTCAATAGCGGATTGCTGCTCCGTGGCGGCCTCCAGAATTTTATTCACATTGGCAATGTCGCAGTTCATGGCGCGGTTGGCGCCGTTTCGGATGGCCTTGTCCACCTTTGTGGTCATGATGTCCATGGCGGCCACCGGTGCCCCCAGCTTGGTCAGCAGATCCTCGATATGCTCGCTCTGCTTGAAATAGATCACCGTGGCCGCACCCCGGATCACCATCCGGGGCAGAAAACCCATCTCCGTCAGTAGGGCGCATAGCTCCCGGCTGGCCTGGCGGTGATTGCCGGCAAGCTCCAGGTGGTAGCGCTTTTCCGGGTCGGTGACGCTGCCGCCAGATAGAAACGCACCTCGCAGAAATGAGGTGCGGCAGCAATCCTCCTCCAGCACACCGAAGTTGATGTGCAGCGCCAGGGTCTGCTTTGCCTCATAGCCGAACTGGCTGATGATACGCTCCAGCTTGGCCGGGTCTGTGATCTGAAAGATCAGCTTTTCCCTCCCCGCCTGCTCCCGGGGCAAACGGTCAAAGCGCAGGCTGAAGGCCCGATGAAAGAGCTTGGGCAGACGCCTTGCAAACTCGGGGTTTTCCGTAATGATGCGGATCTCCCGGGCATTGAAGGTGTTGCAGTAGAGCAGCACGCCGTAGGCCTCCGCCCGGGCACAGCAGACCCGCTGCACCGGCACCCGACACAATTCACTTTTCACCTGATAGGAAAAGGATTGCATACTTCCTCCTATTTCTCCATTCGATTGCGTACGAAGCCGGTATCCTCCTCCACCACACGGATAGTCCGCTGGCGGTACAGAGTCATCAGCTCCGCGGCCACATGTCCCGGATTATGGCGAATGAGCTGGTTTTCCACCGCGCAGATGGGCCGGGCGATCATCTCTACACCCAGATGTTCACACGCCCGCTCATCGCAAAACACGGGGATGCTCCCCTCTCGGGCGTAGTGCTGGGCTATCAGCCGGGGCAGCGGTGCTGAATTGACTAAGCACAGATCAAATAGGCCCGGGCAGGAATGGTTGAAAATGGCTTGGATATGGTCGCTGGCCGTATACCCCTCAGTCTCGCCGCTCTCCGTCATCACGTTGCAGATGTATATTTTCATGGAATCGCTGGCAGATATGGCGTCTACAATGCCGTCCACCAGCAGGTTGGGGATGATGCTGGTATACAGGCTGCCAGGGGCAAGCACGATGAGGTCTGCCTGACGGATGGCCTCCACCGCCTCCGGCAGGGCCTTAGCCCGATCCGGGTGCAGCCTGACCTGGCGGATACGGCAGCCCTCCTGCCGCTTCATTTGGCAGATACTGGATTCGCCCTGAATCATGTGTCCATTTTCAAATTCCGCCTCCAAACGGAGATTGGCATTGGTCACCGGTAGAACCCGGCCCGTGATGGCCAGCACCTGACTCAAGCCCGCAACCGCTTGATCGAAGCTGGGCATGACGCCATTCAGCGCCGCCAGGAGCAGATTGCCAAAGCTCTGCCCCGCCAGGCTCCCCTCGGTGAAGCGATAGCTCATGAGCCGGGTCATAATGGGCTCAGCACTGGCCAGTGCCTCCATGCAGTTGCGAATGTCCCCTGGCGGCAGCATTCCCAAGTCCCTCCGGAGTATGCCGGAGCCGCCGCCGTCATCAGTAACAGCCACAATAGCCGTGAGATTCTTGCTGTATAGCTTCAGCCCCCGCAGGAGGGTGGATTGTCCGTGTCCGCCGCCGATGACCACGATCCGCGGCCCGTTTTCCGGCGCGACACGATAGTAATCGCTTACCATAGGCCGCTCCCCTATCGGGTAATATCCCGGTGGATTTCCGTAACGGGATAGCCGATGCTTTGGATATACTCAGAGAGGGCGTGGGCCACAGCCACAGAGCGGTGGTGCCCGCCGGTGCAGCCGATGCCAATAACCAAGATGGTCTTGCCCTCTTCGCTGTAAAGCGGCAGCAGGAAGGACAGCAGATCCTCCATCCGCTTCATAAAGTCGTTGGTTTGGCTGAAGCTGAACACGTAGTCCCGCACTGCATCATCCAGCCCCGTCTTGCGTTTGAGATCCTCAATGTAATAGGGATTTGGCATGAAGCGCACATCCATCACCAGATCCGCCTCTACGGGGATGCCGTTCTTAAAGCCGAAGGACAGCACGTTCACGTGCATCCCATCCTCCAACGTAGCATCACTAAACAGGTTTAATATCTCTGCGTGGAGCTTTGTGGTGGAGAATCCCGAGGTATCCAGCACATAATCTGCATGGTCCCGCACCGGCTGCAACAGTATGCGCTCTTTCTGCAATGCCTCAGCCACGCTCACTCCATCCCCTGCCAGGGGATGACTGCGGCGTGTCTCCTTATAGCGGTTGATGATGGATTGGGTGTCCGCCTCCAAAAACAGCATACGGCAGTTTATGCCAGCTGACTTCATATGCTCCAGCGCATCGATAAGCTTTTGCGCCGGCTCACCGGTGCGCACATCGTACACCAGCGCCACCCGGTCATATCGGCCCTTAGATGCGGCGCAGAACTCAGCGAACACGACCATCATCTCCGCCGGAAGATTATCCACGATATAGTAGCCGATGTCCTCTAAATAGGACGCAGCCTTGCTTTTTCCGCTGCCGGACAGCCCGGAAATAACCAATATCTCCATACCTGACTCCTTTCAATTCTCTATGATACGGACCTCCGGCTCCAGGTGTACACCGCTGCGCTGCATCACTCGGTCCTGCACCTGACTAATCAGCGCCATCACATCCGCACAGGTAGCTCCGCCGGTATTGATGACGAAACCCGCATGCTTTTCGGATACCTGCGCGCCGCCTACGGTAAGGCCCTTTAGCCCCGTTTCCTGAATCAGAGTCCCGGCGTAATAGCCCTCAGGCCGCTTAAATGTGCTGCCGGCGCTGGGATACTCCAGGGGCTGGCTGGCCTTGCGCTTTGCCATCAGCTCTGCCATCTTGTCCCTAATCTGCGCCGGATCTCCCTTTTTAAGGTGCAGCTTTGCGCCGAGGATCACCGTCTTTCCATCGGAAAAAGCACTCTTTCGGTAGCCGAAGGCACATTCCGCCCCGGGAATATGCCGGATGCCATCCTCCGTGAGGACGATGACCTCCTGCACCACCTGCTTCATCTCCCCGCCATAAGCACCAGCGTTCATAAACACCGCGCCGCCCAGGCTCCCGGGGATTCCATGGGCAAATTCCAATCCGGTAAGTGCCTGGCTCTGGGCAAAGAGCGCCAGCCGCGACAGAGAAATACCGGCGTCCGCCTCGATAACCGTCTCACCTGTCAGCCTAACATCACTCATCTCCCCAGCCGTGCGGATAACCAATCGGTCCAGTCCCCTATCGGGAATCAGCAGATTCGTCCCGTTTCCCATAATAAAGGGCCGTGCGCCGCACTCCCGGGCCAGGCCCATAAGGATCACCAGCTGCTCCCGATTCTTCGGGCAGGCCAGCCGCCGGGCAGGGCCACCAATGCGGAAGGATGTGAATCTGTCCATAGGCACATCCCGCTCCATGGGCAGATCCGGCAGATAGTCCCCGATGACTTTGTCCAGCTTTTCATACCAAGTCATATTTTACTCCTTCAAATCCGCTTTTTCTTTCCCAGCAGTGCCGCACCGATAATCCCGGCGGCAGAGCCAAGCTCTGCCTTGACGATACGTGTACGGCGCTCCGGCTCACAGGGAATGCTCTGCTGGGCCACGATACGCCGCACCGGGAACAGCAGCTGCTCGTCCTGCTCGTTGCTAACACCGCCGCCGATGGCCAGCGTGTCCGGCTGGAAAATATTCACCAAATTCACTATACCCGCACACAGATAGTCTATGTATGCATCGCACACGAATTGCCCGACGGGGTCTCCTCGGCGAGCGGCGATGAAGGCCGATTGGCCGCTGACATGACCGTCGTTTTCGTCCACCACCTGGCGCAGAATGCTCTCGGGATTTTCCTCCATCACCCGCTGGGTCAGCCACTTGAGGGCCGAGGCAGAGGCATACCGCTCCCAACAGCCCTTTCGACCGCAGGGACAGCTTTTGCCGTTATACTCAATGCTCATGTGGCCCACCTCACCGGCCATGCCGTTGGAGCCGTGATAGATCTTGCCGTTATGGATGATGCCCCCGCCGATACCCGTGCCGAGGGTGATGGTCACAAAGCGCTTGCTGCGGCGGCCTGCTCCGGCATAATACTCGCCAACCGCAGCGCAGTTTCCGTCGTTTTCCAGGTAGAGGGGCTTGTTCATATATTTGTGGAACAGACGCCGCAGCGGCACCCTGCGAAAGGGAAGGTTACAGCTATATTGCAGGGAACCGGAGCGAATCTCCACCACGCCGGGCACACCCACGCCGATGGAAAAAATCTCGTCTAAATCCACGCCAACCTCCGCCGCCAATTCCTCCGTCATTCGGGCCAGGTGACGCGCCAGTAAGTCCGGCGTCTCAATCTGCGCGATCTTCATCTTTTGTTTGGCCAGGATCTGCCCTGCGTCATCCACCAACCCGGCCTTCAGATTGGTGGCGCCGATGTCAATGCCGATGTATTTCATTGATTTTTTCTCCGATTTGCCTCATTCAGTGCGTCATAGTGCTGATCAAGCCGGGTCACAAAATCCCGGGCAGGGTTGTAGCCGTATTTCATTTGGCGATTTTTCATGGTGGCGATCTCCACGATGCCGGCCAGGTTTCTGCCCGGACGAACAGGGACAATCATGTACGGCAGCTTCACACCCAGTATTTCGTAGGTCTCCTCACCCAGACCCAGGCGATCGTAAAATTTGCCGTCCTTCCACTGCTCCAGCTGGACCACCAGGTCGATCTCCGTATCAAACTGCACCGCACCCATACCGAAGAGCTGCTGCACATCAATGACACCCACGCCGCGGATCTCAATATAGTGGCGAATCAGCTCCGGGGCAGTGCCGTAAAGAGAGGTGGAAATGCGGCGTATCTCCACAGCGTCGTCCGCCACCAAGCGGTGGCCGCGCTTGAGAAGCTCAATGGCGGTCTCACTCTTGCCGATGCCTGACTCGCCCAAAATCAGCACACCCTGGCCATTGATATTCATGAGCACACCGTGGCGGGTGATCTGCGGGGCAAGCTTTTTATTCAGATAGTCGATGATCTCACTGGTAGCATCCACCGTTTTCCGCTCCGTGCGCAGCAGAGTGCGGCCATGCTTCTCTGCAAGCTCCAGCAGCTCCGGCGGGACCTCCATATTCCTGGCGATGATGAGGGCGGGTATCTCGCAGCGCAGCAGATCCTCCAGTACCTTTCGGCGGTGCTCGGTGGTCATGCCTTGGAGGAACACCATCTCGGCCTTGCCTAAAATTTGCAGGCGGATGGGCTCAAAATACTCATAAAAACCCACCAACTGCAGTGCCGGACGGTTGACATCGGAGATGGCCACGGTTTGAATATTGAAATTAGGGGCCTTATTCAGCACCTCCATGTTAAACTCCGCCACCAGCTCCGGAAGCTTGGCCGGGGTACGCTTGACCTTTTCCATGGTTGATCCTTTCCGACCGCAATAGTGTCTTGCAGCGGTCACAAAAATTTTGCCCTTGTTCACCTATATTAATAATATATTATAGCTCAAAGGCCCTGTCTGCGCAACAGTTTCCTTCGATTTGAAATTTTTTCATTTTTTTGTCAAAAGTACTTGCTTTTTTCTGTAGCATCTGTTAAACTATCAAATGCTTGCGAAAGCAAAGCAGTAAGTCACACACAGCAAGGAGGTGCAACGGATGGCTAAGTGCGAATTTTGCGACAAGGGCGTGACCTTTGGCATTAAGGTTTCCCACTCTCACCGGCGTTCCAATCGTCCCTGGAAGCCCAATGTCAAGCGTGTTAAGGCGATCATCAATGGCACGCCCCGCCATGTATATGTTTGTACCCGGTGCCTGCGTTCCGGTAAAGTAACCAGAGCGATCTGATTTCAGGACAAACAAACGCCCTGCTCATTTTGAGCAGGGCGTTTTACATTTCCCTTCATTTTTTCCATCCACTGACCACAGGCAAAAGCGTGCGGAAAAGCTCCTCCCGGTTTTCCGGGTTAATAGGGACCACCTCTGCCCGGGGATGTGCGCATACCTGCCGCAAAAACTCCACATCCATCCGATTCTTCACGGCAGCCAGCACCGGCGTCTCCCCGTCCAGCGTCTGCAGCACCGCACGGCGAAACGCCTGAGCGTCGGACTCCATGAAGCCCAGCTCATCCATAATGATTACTTGGCAGAACGGTGTGCTTTGCAGGTAAGCTGTCCCAAGAGCATTGAAAACCTCGGGAAAAATCTCCTTTTGCCGACCGAAATTACCACAGCGTCCCACCAAATTCTCCATTCCCCTTTTGCGCTGATCCGTCGGCAGTGATGCGGGATAGATGTAGATAGGGCGCATGGCTCCCTCAGCATTTTCATCCATTTTCGTGCAAAATCCGCCCACTGTTAGCCGGGCTTCCTCCACCAGGCGGCGGATCAATGTAGACTTGCCCACACCCTTTTCGCCACAAATTAGGATATGCTTTTTCATATTTTTCTCCTTAATCCTTAAATGGAGATACCCGGGCTCTGCCGGGTATCTGATACTGTCGAAAAAACTTCGGTTTTTCCGACAAAAGGTTTGCAGTCTGCTGCGCGCATAATTTTGAGCCTATGGCTCAAAATTCAACACTGGCAGCCTGAGCGGTATTTTCTCTCACGCACATGTCGCGAGAGAAAATGATTGGATTTCTTTGCCGCCTGCGGGCGGCAAACTCTGCGAGGCTTTTTTGACACGCTGAGATACCCAGGCTCTGCCGGGTATCTCTTTTTTACCACCAATAGCGGGGCATCTTTGGCCGCTCATAGGGTGTTTTCATCAGCGGCAGGCTACAGCGCATTTCGCCATCCAGCGCAAAGTAAGCGCCGGCCACGGCAGGAGCTGTGGGGATGGTAGTGATCTCGCCGATGCCTATGGCGCCGCAAGCCATATCCTGGCCCTTTTTTTCTACCAAAATGCTGTTTATGGGCGGAACCTGATTGGCTCGGAATAGGCCCAGTGTGCCGTATTTGACGTTGGGGATGCAATCATACAACGGATAGTGCTCCGTCAGTGTAAATCCAAGGGCCATGGCCACGCCGCCTTCGATCTGCCCCTCACAGTTCAGCGGATTTATGGCCTTGCCCACAAAGTGCGCTGCATCAATCTCCTTTATAGTACCGTCATCGTTCAGTACACAGACCTGGGTGGCGTAACCGTAAGCCACATGGCTCACGGGATTTTCCACATTCTGCGCACCCAGGGGATCTGTCTTGGCCAAATACTCGCCGTAGAACTCCTGGCCCTCCAGCTTTTTCCAATCCACCTGCGCATTTTCCGCCAATTCAGTCCCCACAAGGCCATCACCGCAGTTTTCACCGGGCAGATCCTTCATTTCTGCAATATTAGAAATACCTGTATAGTCGGATACCTTTACATCCGCTCCGGCGGCTTCCAGCAGTTTCTGGCAGGCGCGGCGGCAGGCTTCACCGGTTACAAGCGTCTGCCGGGAGCCGGATGTAGTACCGGAATCCGGTGAATCCACAGTGTTGGCCGCCTGGTAGACGATATCCTCCCGGTCGCAATGAAGCATGGTGCCCACGATCTGAGTCAGCACCGTACCAAGACCCTGACCGATGCAGGATGCGCCGCTGCGGATATGAATTTTTCCGTCCTGCACCGCCACGATACAGCGACCGGTGTCGGGAATGCCCACACCCACACCTGCGTTTTTCATGGCGCAGGCAATGCCCACGTTTTTATTCTTTTCACAAATGTCCTTCACGGCCTCCAGCGTCTCCACCAATCCTGTAGAGGGCGGTGCGATCTGCCCATTGGGCAGCGTCTGACCGGGCCGAATGGCGTTTCTATAGCGGATTTCCCAGGGGGAAATGCCCAGCTCGTGGGCCATTTTCGTGAGGGTCATCTCCATGGCATAGCAGGTCTGCGTCACGCCAAAGCCGCGGAATGCGCCGGCAGGTGGGTTATTGGTATAGTACGCCCGACCGGTAATCTCAAAATTCTCGTAGTGATACGGTCCGGCGGCATGGGTACAGGCCCGCTCCAGCACGGGGCCGCCCAAGGACGCATATGCCCCGGTATCTGCGGTGACCTCTGCCTTGACTCCCTGAATCAGACCGTCGTTATTGCAGCCCATAGTGATGGTCACCTTCATGGGATGGCGCTTGGGATGGACGAGGATGCTCTCTTGCCGGCTGAGCTTCACCTTTACCGGCCGACCGGATAGATATGCGATGAGCGCCGCATGGTGCTGCACGGTCATATCCTCCTTGCCACCGAAGCCGCCGCCCACCAGCATATTGGTCACATGAACCTTTTCCTTGGGAATACCCAGCATAATGGATGTTTCCCGGGCGGTGTCGTAGGTGCCCTGATCCGTAGAAAGGATAGAAACGCCGTCCCCATCTCGATAAGCCACGGCACACTCCGGCTCCAGGAAGGCATGCTCGGTATAGGGGGTCTCGTAGTGATACATCAGCACATAATCCGCATCGCGGATAGCCTGGTCGGCGTTGCCGCGGGATACATGCTTTTCGCACAGCAGATTACCGGATTCATGGACCAGCGGTGCAAAGGGCTGGGCGGCATAGGTAGGACTGAAAACCGGCTTCAGGGGCTCGTACTCCACCTCCACCAGCTTTTTGGCTTTTTCCAAAATCTCCGGAGTTTCCGCCGCCACCAGGCAGATGGCATCGCCCAGGTAATGTGTAATCTTCCCCACGGGGATCATAGTGTCCCAATCCTGCATCAGGTGGCCCACCTTCACCTTACCCGGGATATCGTCGGCGGTATACACGCCCACCACACCCGGCAAGGCCTCGGCCTTCTCCTTATGGATGGCCAGCACACGGGCCCGGGGATATTTACTGCGCACGGCGCTGCCGTAAATCATACCGTCCAGGTAAATATCATCCGGATATTTACCTGTGCCCAGGACCTTCTCTCGGGCATCAATGCGCGGCATTGCCTCGCCCACCCGAGCGCTATCCTTTTCCAAGGGAAGTTCTCCGCCATTGCGGAAAAGCTCCGCCGCCAGCAAAATGGCATCAATGATCTTTTTATAGCCCGTGCAGCGGCAGATATTGTTCCGGATGGCAAATGCCACCTCCTCCCGGGCAGGGGCCGGGTTCACATCCAGCAGCGCCTTGGCTGAGATGACCATACCGGGAATGCAAAATCCGCACTGCACCGCCCCTGCTTTGGCAAAGGCCCAGGCATAGACCTCTTTTTCCGTATCGCTGAGACCCTCCACAGTGATAATATGCTTCCCCTCCAGCTTGTCCGTGGAGGGAACACAGGCCTTGGTGGCTTTGCCGTCAATGAGTACGTGGCAGGTGCCGCAGGCCCCCTCACTGCAGCCGTCCTTCACAGAGGTCAGGCGCAGCTCATCCCGCAAAAAGCGAAGCAGCTTTTGGTTTTTATCAGTGGATACCGCTTGTCCGTTGACATAAAATGAAGCCATTTCTTCTTCTCCTTCGGTTTATATACTCCGCTGGATCTGTGTGCTGCATATAAACAATTATAAGCGGTTTTATTATACCTTATTCCCGCTTTCTCTGCAAGAAGCTCCCCCTCTTTTCTTTCTTCTTTTTTCAGATAAACGCCGCAAAAGAAATGTGAAGGTATATACCTTCACATTTCTTGCAATTATTTATATAATTGTTCAATAGCGGATAACAGCTCACCCTTTCCGAGCCCCTTCTCCGCAGAAAACGGGATCAGAACTGCCTCCTCAGGCAAATCCAGCGTCTGCCGAATACGCTGCAGATTCGGCTCCACCTCACTCCTTTTCAGCTTGTCCAGTTTGTTGGCCACCACGATCAGCGGACAGCCGCTCTCCTTGAACCAAGTACACATGGTCTCATCATCCGCCGTGGGCTTGTGCCGGGCATCCACAATGAGAACGCCCAGGCTGATAAGGCCTTGCTCCTGGAAATAACTCTCCATTAGCCGCCCCCAGCGATCCCGCTCTTCCTTGGATACCTTGGCATAACCGTATCCGGGCAGATCGGTAAAGTAAATTTTTCCGTCGATAAGAAAATAGTTCACCTGGGTGGTTTTGCCGGGGGTGGCACCCACCCGGGCAAAATTCTTGCGATTCAGCAAACGGTTGATAACCGAGGATTTCCCCACATTGGAGCGGCCGGCAAAGGCCACCTGGGGCCGACCATCCCGGATAAATGTGCCTTGTTTGACAGCAGAGAGGATAAACTCTGCCTTATTAAAGTTGATACCCATATTGGCTCCTTATACACGCAGCTCCGTCCGGGAGGCAGGCTGCACGGGAATCAGCGGCAAATCGTCCGCGGCGGACCCGGTCTTTCGGCTTTCCTCCGGCACAAGTGCAACAGGGAAAACATCTTCCACCGTATCCACGGCCACAAAGTACAGCTTTTTGCGCACAGATTGGTCGATCTCCTCCAGGTCCTTCTCATTTTCCCGGGGAATGATGACCGTCTTGATGCCATTTCGCAGGGCGGCCATGGTCTTTTCCTTCAGCCCGCCGATCGGCAGCACACGGCCCCGGAGGGTGACTTCCCCGGTCATAGCCACATCCCAGCGGACCTTCCGTTTTGTCAGGGCAGACAGCATAGCGGTGGTTATGGCGATGCCGGCGGAGGGACCGTCCTTGGGTACGGCGCCCTCAGGAAAATGAATGTGGATGTCCTTGGTCTTGTAAAAATCCCGCTCGATGCCCAGCTGTGCAGCCCGACTGCGCAGGCAGCTCAGAGCTGTCTTGGCGGACTCCTGCATTACGGCGCCCAGGTTACCGGTGAGCTCCAGCTTACCGGTACCATCCATGACGTTTACCTCTACCTCCAGTATCTCACCGCCCACCTGAGTCCAAGCCAAGCCATTGACCACACCTACCTCATTGTGCCGCAGGTGTGCCGAATCCGTATAGCGTACAACGCCTAAAAAGTCTTTTAGATCAGAAGGTGTAACGGTAATCCTCTTTACATCATCTGTGGCGATCTTCATGGCAGCCTTGCGGCAAATTGCGGCAATTTCCCGCTCCAGCACACGCACGCCGGACTCCCTTGTATAGCCGCTGATGATGCCGCGGAGGGCATCATCGGAAATGATAAGCTGGCGCTTTTGCAGGCCATGCTCCTTCAGCTGCTTGGGGATCAGATGCCGCCGGGCGATCTCCACCTTCTCCTCGTCGGTATAGCTGCCCAGCTCGATGACCTCCATGCGGTCCAGCAGCGGCCGGGGGATGGTGTCCGTGGTGTTGGCGGTGGTAATGAACATGACCCGGCTCAAGTCTACGGGGATTTCCAGGAAATGATCCCGGAAGCTGCTGTTCTGCTCACTGTCCAGCACCTCCAGCAGTGCGGAGGCAGGGTCTCCGCGCATGTCGCTGGCCAGCTTGTCGATCTCGTCCAGCACCAACAGCGGATTCATGGAGCCGCTGTGGATCAGTCCATCAATGATGCGCCCGGGCATGGCGCCTATGTATGTCTTGCGATGGCCGCGGATATCCGCCTCATCCCGCACGCCGCCCAGGCTGATACGGTAGAGCTTGCGGTTCATAGCCTTGGCAACAGAGATAGCAATAGAGGTCTTTCCCACGCCCGGAGGGCCTACCAGGCAGATAATCTTGCCCTTGGCCTGGGGATGGATCTGGCGGACAGCTATGTATTCCAATATGCGCTCTTTCACCTTTGTCAGGCCATAATGATCCTTATCCAGCATAGCCCGAGCCTTTTCCACATCGGCCCGCTCCTTGGTTTCCTTGCCCCAGGGCATCTCCAAACAGGTATCCAGATAATTGCGGATCACCGACGCCTCGGCGCTGCCGTATGGCTGCTTGGCCAGGCGCGAGACATCCTTCATCAGCTTCTCCTCAATCTCCTGGGAGACCTTTAGCTTCTGAACCTTCTCGGTATACTCCTGTATTTCATCGTCGCCGTCCTCGCCCAGCTCATGCTGCAGGACCTTCACCTGCTCCCGCAGGATCATGTCCTTCTGCACCCGGCCCACACGGTCCCGGACCTTTTTCTCCATCTCCACTTCCAGCGAGATCACATCCAGCTCACGAGTGAGGATCTCGTTCACCAGCTTCAGTCGCTTCACGGGATGTAGCTCCTCCAAAATCCGCTGACGATCCATATGCCGGAGGGTAATGCTATAGGCAATATAATTGGCTATCTCGCCGGGGTCCTTGCTGTCCAGCACGGTGGCCATGACCTCGTCCGGCAAATCCGGCACCATGTCCTTATACTCGCCTAAAAGGGCGTAGGTCTGCCGCATAACGGCTTCCACCCGGCTGGTCATTTTCCCGGGAAACTCATCCTCAATCAAGGTCACATTTGCCTGCAGAAAGGGCTTCGTCTGCCACAGGCGCTTGATGCAGCCCTTTTCCATACCCCGGACCACCACCCGGACAGTGGAATCTGAGGTCTTAATAATCTGCAGCACATGGGCTACCGTGCCCATGGAATAAAGGTCATCTTCCTCCGGGTGCATCACAGCCAGCTCTCGCTGGGTCACCAGGAAAATGTCCTTTCCCTCCTCCATAGCGTTGTTCAGCGCCAGCATGGAGATCTCACGTTCTACATCAAACCCGGTGGTCTGACCGGGGAAAACCGTCAGCCCGCGCAGGGCTAAAACGGGAACATTCATCGTTCTTTGTTCCATTGGGTATTCACTCCTTTCGGCTGCCATACGCAGCAAGGGAAAAAGGGGAGGGACGAATCCTCGCCTCTCCCCTATCGCTCATTTAAGAGGCCGGCGCAGACGAGCTGTCTGCCTTTCCGGTCTTTAATTTTGCCGCACGGGACTCTTTTCCAGCGTCATGCACAACCTCAGGCTCTGCCTTTCCCGTCACGCAATCAGCGGTAATGGTCACCCGCCGGATAGACGGATCTGAGGGAATATCGAACATCACCTTAGTGAGGATCCCCTCCATAACGGCCCGCAGGCCCCGGGCACCGATGTTCCTCTCAATGGCCTTGTCAGCCACAGCCTCCAGCGCATCCTCTGTGAAGAAAAGCTGCACATTATCATAGGAAAACAGCTTTTGATACTGCTTGACCAGGGCGTTCTTCGGCTGGGTAAGGATCTGCACCAGATCCTCCCGGGTTAGTCCGTCCAGCGCAGCGATCACGGGCAGACGGCCTACTAACTCCGGAATAATACCGAACTTCAGCAGGTCATGAGGTTGAACCTCCTTGAGCAAAGCCCCGGTCTGCCGCTGTGCCTTGCTCTCCACCACAGCATCAAAGCCGATGCCCTTGCGGTCCGTGCGCCTTTCGATGATCTTCTCCAGGCCATCAAAGGCACCGCCGCAGATGAAGAGAATGTTGTGGGTGTCCACCTGAATAAACTCCTGGTGGGGGTGCTTGCGTCCGCCCTGAGGCGGGACATTGGCAACCGTACCCTCCAATATCTTCAGCAATGCTTGCTGTACACCCTCGCCGGACACATCCCGAGTGATGGATGTGTTTTCGCTCTTGCGGGCGATTTTGTCGATCTCATCCACATAGATGATACCCCGCTCCGCCAGCTCTACGTCAAAGTCTGCCGCCTGAAGCAGACGCAGGAGGATATTCTCCACATCGTCGCCTACATAGCCGGCCTCCGTAAGAGTGGTGGCATCGGCAATGGCGAAGGGCACCTGCAGCACCCGAGCCAGAGTCTGGGCAAACAAGGTTTTGCCGCTGCCGGTGGGGCCGATCATGAGGATGTTGCTCTTTTGCAGCTCCACATCCTCACCGCCGCCGTAAAAGATGCGTTTATAGTGGTTATATACGGACACGGAGAGGGCGATTTTCGCAGCCTCCTGCCCGATGACATATTCGTCCAGCACCGCCTTGATTTCCCGGGGAGTGGGCAAACGATCCGGCGCTTCGAATTTGTTTTCCGCAGCTGGGCTGTAATCATCCTCCAGAATGGACATACACAGCTGGACGCACTCGTCGCAGATCCGGACGCCGGGGCCCTGGATCATGCGGTGTACCTGATTTTCGCTCTTGCCACAGAAAGAGCAGTGGAGCTCTTTGTTTTTTTCCGCCATGTTTACCTCTTATAAATGACCTTGTCCACCAGGCCGTACTCCTTGGCTTCCTCGGCGATCATCCAATTATCGCGCTCGGAGTCCAGCTTCACCTGCTCAGGTGTCTTGCCGGTGTTCTCGGCCAGGATACGGTTCATCCGCTGCTTGATCTTCAGGAAATGCTCCACGTCGATCTCCATATCGGTGACCTTACCCTGGGTACCGGCGGAGGGCTGATGGATCATCACCTCAGCATTGGGCAGGGCAATGCGCTTACCCTTGGCACCGGAGGACAGCAGGAATGCACCCATACTGGCAGCCATACCAATGCAGATGGTAGACACATCGCATTTGATATACTGCATGGTATCATAGATTGCCATGCCGGCCGTGACGGAACCACCGGGGCTGTTGATGTACATCTGAATGTCCTTGTCGGGATCCTGTGCCTCCAGATACAGCAGCTGCGCAACTACCAGGCTGGCAGTTGTATCATTCACCTCTTCGCCCAGGAAGACGATGCGGTCGTTGAGCAAGCGGGAGAAAATATCATAAGACCGCTCTCCCCGGTTGGTCTGCTCCACAACATAAGGAACTAAACTCATAGAAATATACCTCCTGTTCAATGGGGCCTTGCGCTGCAAGGCATAATACAGAATTATACCCGCCCATAAGTGATTTTAACAGTTGAGATTACTCTTTGTCTTCTTTCTTCTCTTCAGCCTTGTCTTCGGATTTCTCCTCGGCCTTCTCCTCGGGCTCCACGGCCACGGCACTGTCGGCAACGACCTTGATGACCTTCTCCCGGATGACCTGCTCCTTCACATCGGAGGCGGGCAGATACTTCTTAATGGACTCCAGATCCATACCGTACTTCTCGGCGATGGTCTTCATCTCATTTTCCACTTCCTCGTCGGAAGCCTCCAGGTTCTCAGCCTTTACAATGGCGCTTACAGCAAGATCCATACGCACCTGCTTCAGAGCGGGCTCCATAGATTGCTTCTGAATGGCGTCCTCATCCATGCCGGTCATCTTCACATACTGGTCAAAGGGGATACCTTGGGCAGCCAGCTGCTGCTTGAAGTTTTCCATCATTCTCTGGGATTGCAGCACCACCATATCCTCGGGAATGTCGGCCTCGATGCCGTCGGCTACCTTCTGCATCAGCGCATCCTCAAAGGCGTGCTGGGCAGCGGTCTTGCGCTCGTCGGTAATCTTCTTCTTCAGGTCGGCCTTCAATTCCTTCAGCGTGTCAAACTCAGACACATCCTTGGCAAACTCATCGTCAATGGCGGGGACTTCCTTCACCTTGACCTCGTTGACCTTCACATGGAATACCACGGGCTTGCCGGCAAGCTCCGGAGTGTAGTCCTCGGGGAAGGTGATGTCAATGTCCTTCTCCTCGCCCACCTTCATGCCCATGAGCTGATCCTCAAAACCGGGCACGAAGCTGCCGGAGCCAATCTCCAGGTCAAAATTCTCGCCCTTGCCGCCATCGAAGGCCACGCCGTTGTCAAAGCCCTCAAAGTCGATGTTGGCGGTATCGCCCTTCTTTACAGCGCGCTCCACGCTCACCAGGCGGCTGTTGCGCTCGGCCATTTCCTTTAGCCGTGCGTTCACATCGGCGGCCATGACCTTTACATTGGCCTTGGGAGCCTCCAGACCCTTGTACTGGCCCAGCTTCACCTCGGGATACACGGCGACGGTGGCCTTGAAGGTAACACCATCCTTACCGCAGTTCTCCAGCTCCACCTCAGGATAGCCCACAATCTCCAGCTTCTCATCGCTGACAGCCTTCTCATAGGCGTCGGGCAGGACAATATTCACGGCCTCCTCATAGAAGACCTCTGCGCCGTACATGCTCTCAACAATCTTGCGGGGAGCCTTGCCGGGGCGGAAGCCGGGGATGTTCATCTTGCCGCGCATCTTCAGATAAGCCTTGTTGATGGCAGCCTCAAAGTCCTCGGCGCTGACTTCAATGGTCAATGCAACCTTGCTCTTTTCCAGTTTTTCACAGGATTTTACACTCATTTTTGTTTTTCCTCCGTTCAGCATTAATAATGCGAATCAATGCAATTAAATATGATAACAGAAAAGATCTGTAATTTCCACACCTTTTTGCACTATTCTAAAATTTTTTTTGGTTTGAACCGCAGATAGTCGGCGGAGACCAGGGAAAAATCCGTTCCATCCCGCTCTCCCTGCACCGCTCGGCTATGAGCCATACCACCATGAAGGTGTCCGTAATAGCACCTTTTCACGCCGTACTGCCGCAGAAGCCGCAGCATTTCCTCACAGCGGTAGCCGGTGTAGAGGGGCGGATAATGCAGAAAGCAAATCTTCTCCCGCTCTCCCGCTGCCCTTAGTGAGGTCTCCAGCCGCCCGGCCTCCCGGTTACGCATTTTCTCCGTGTGGCTGCCCGGCTCCTCCAGCTCGTAAAACCATCCCCTTGTGCCGCACAGGGCCACATCGCCGTAAAAAGTGCAGTTGTTGTGGAGAATTTGCAGGGAGTCCAGCCCGTGCTCGTCAAAAAATCGCTGCATTTTCGCCGCCGTGTTCCACCAGTAGTCGTGGTTGCCCTTCATGAGAATCTTTTTCCCCGGCAGGGCGTGGAGAAACTCCAGGTCCCGCAGGGACTCCTCCAGGCTCATGCCCCAGGAGAGGTCGCCGCATAGGACCGTCACATCCTCACTTCCCAGCTCCGAAAAGCCCTCCCGGATCCGCTCCACATAGTTGCTCCAGCCCTCGCCGAAAACATCCATGGGCTTATCCGAGCCCAGGGACAGGTGCAGGTCCCCTATGGTATATAACGCCATACTTACTCCTTAATGAATTATCAAAAATACCTTATTAAATTATAATATACTCCGCAGGTTGTTCCAAAAAATATCCTCCAGCAGGGCCTCACTATAGCCCCGGGCCTGCAGGGCCGCATACAGCTTCGGCACATCCTGCACCCCTTGCATCCCGGCGGCCAGGGCCTCGCAGCCGTCCAGGTCACCGCCTATGCACAGAGTCTTTTCTCCGCCCAAATTCAGAAAATGCTCCACATGGGCCGCAAGCTCCTCTATAGTTCCCTGTGGGCCTGCAAAATCCCTGTAGAGGTTCAACCCCACAACACCGCCACTATCCCGGATAGCTCTGAATTGATCATCCGTCAGATTCCGCCGATTTGGGCAGAGGGCCCGGGCATCGGAGTGGGAGGCTACCACAGGCCCGTGGGTCGTTTTAATCACATCCCAAAAGCCAGCATCGGAGATGTGGGACATATCCGGGTAAATATGCATTTCTTCCATTCGACGTACGAAACTCTTTCCCTTTTGGGACAGGCCCCGGTCCGGCTCCTCACAGTTGGTGCCGCAGAGGCTGTTGGCCCGGTTCCAAACGGGATTCAGCAGCCGAACACCCCAGGTCCGGGCTGTTTCCAGGTTCCGCTCCTCGCAATCCAGCAGATCGGCCCCCTCAATGCTCAAAAGAGCCGCTATCTTTCCCTGGCGCACCGCTTCATCTACCTCCGAGCCCGTGCGGCAATGGGTGATGCAGTCCCGGTTTTCGTTTATTTCATGCAAAAATCGGTCGTGCAATCGCCGGCACTGGGCCGGCATCCCATCTGCGGGAGCGTTTTTCGCATCCCAATACAGGGCGAAAAACTGGCCGTACCGGGCAAAATTTCTTCCTCGCACCAAGTCAATGTGTCCGCCGTTTTCCCGCAGGCAGCCGCAGGCAGCGTAATATGCCTCCTGTGCTTCCTGGTCCGTCCCCATTTCCAGGGCCGCATCGCTGCAGCCGGTTTCCTCGCAGCGGTAAATAGTGTCGCAGTGGGCGTCAAAATAGGGTATCTTCAATTTGCTTCCACCTCAAATGCGTTTTTCATATAAACTATGCGCGCCAAGCCACCGTCAGTACCCCGATAGACCTCCGCCACATCAAAACGTACCGGGCAATCCAGCTCCTTCTCACTGAGATAGAAAAGAGCCGTCTTACGAATGCGCTCCTGCTTAGCGGCCGTAACATAATCCCTCGGCAGGCCCACGGCCAGATTGCTCCGGGTTTTCACCTCCACGAAGCAGAGGGTATTTCCGTCCATGGCGATGAGGTCGATCTCTCCGAAGCGGCAATGATAGCTGTGCGCCACCAGGTGAAATTTCTTTTGCCGCAGGTAATTTGCCACCTGTGCCTCGCCCCAGGTCCCTATGCAGCGGCTCATATGCGCTTTTCCTCCCACTTCTTCAGAAAGCTGCGCCTGTGCTCCGGGCAGGGGCCGAATTTACCCAACATTTCATAATGCAGCTTGGTGCCGTAGCCCTTGTGTTTGGCAAACTGGTACTGGGGATAACGCTCGTCCAGCTCACCGGCCACGAACCGGTCCCGGCTCACCTTGGCCAAAATAGACGCGGCGGCGATGCTGGCACTCTTGCCATCGCCGCCCACCACCAGCTTATGGGGCGTGGTGATGGCTGCGCTGCGGCCCTTATCCCGGTTGCCGTCGATGAGGGCTATCTCGGGCTGAATGGTCAATGCGTCCATGGCCTGCTGCATGGCTTTCATCCGGGCACTTAAAATGTCCGTGGCGTCGATCTCCGCCGCCTCCATCCGTGCCACCGCCCAGCAGACAGCCTTTTGGGTGATAACCTCGTACAGCGCCTCCCGCTTTTTCTCCGTGAGCTTTTTGCTGTCGTTGAGGCCCTCGATCTGGCAATAGGGCGGCAGGATCACCGCCGCGGCGTACACCGGCCCCGCCAAGGGCCCGGCGCCGGCCTCGTCGCAGCCGCAAATAATCCCGATCCCCTGCTCCGTTAGATCTCGCTCGATCTGCCACAGGTCTGTATTTTCGGCCATTTATTTCACATCCTCCACCGTTTCCAGTGTAAAGCGTCCTAACTTGCCACCCCGGAATTCGTCCAACAAAACCCGGCTCATACGCTCAGTGTCTACTTCGGCCCCACGCATGAGAAAGCCCCGCTTGCGCCCGGCCCGAACCAGCAGGTCGTAGCCCATTTCCTCCTCCTGGGGCTCTACCTTGTACCGCTCCCGAATGGCCTCGGCATAATGCCCCCCCAGGTACTCCATAAGGCAGCTGCCCAGCTCCTCAATGTCCATCACATCGTCCTTGATGGCGCCGGTGAAGGCAAGGTGCATCCCCACATTCACATCCTCGAATTTCGGCCAGAGCATGCCGGGAGTATCCAGCAGCTCCAGGGTGCTGTCTACCGGGACCCACTGCTTGCTGCGGGTGACGCCGGGCCGGTCCTCGGCCTTGGCGGTTTTGCGCTTGGCTACCTTATTAATAAAGGTGGATTTACCCACATTGGGAATGCCCAGCACCATCACTCGCACCACGCGGCCCACCTGGCCCTTGTCGGCGTAGGCCTGGAGCTTATCCTTCAGCAGCTCCCGAACGGCGGCGGCAAACTGGGCTGTGCCCACGCCGTTTTTGGCATTAGACTCCAGCACTGCGTAGCCCTTTCCCCGGAAATACGCCGCCCAGCGGGCCGTCTCCTTTGGATCAGCCTGGTCCACCCGATTCAGCACCACCAGCCGGGGCTTCCCCGCCGTCATTTCATCCACATCGGGGTTGCGGCTGGAAATGGGGATCCGCGCGTCCAAAATCTCGCACACGGCATCCATGTGGCCCATTTCCGCCACGATCATCCGCTTGGTTTTCGTCATGTGTCCCGGATACCAGGACAGTCCTTCTATCTGCATGGCTGCCTCCTTACAATTTGGTCAGATGGGCCCCAGCGGCCTTGAGCATCAGCTTCTTGGTGCCCACCTTGTCAAAGGCCACCTCAATGAGTGCGTCGCCGCCCATAGGCCGCACGCTGAGCACCATGCCCTGGCCAAAGGCGCTGTGGCGCACCTGGTCCCCGGCGCTTAGCTGCATCAGCGGCGCGGAAGCGGCCGCAGGCGCCCGCCGGGTCGCCGCAGAATTCTGTAAAGGCTTTTGCCTTGTCTGCTGTTTGATCTCCTGCGTTTTATATGTCCCGCGCGTGGTGCTCCCCCAGCCGCCGGACCAGCCATCATTCCAGTTATCGTCCCACTGGAGCGCCTTTCTCGGCTCCGGCTTTCCGAGCCAGCGCATATTCTCCGCCGGGATCTCTTCCAGGAATCGGGAGGGCATCTTCGGCTCCGTCTGGCCAAAAAGCATCCGCTGGCGCACGTTGGTCATGGTCAGGGTCTTGCGGGCCCGGGTCATGGCCACATAGCAGAGCCTGCGCTCCTCCTCCATTTCCTCCTGCTCGCCCATGGCCCGGTTCCCGGGGAACACACCCTCGTCCATGCCGGTGACATACACATGGTCAAACTCCAGTCCCTTGGCGCTGTGCATGGTCATCAGGGTCACGCAGTTGTCGCTGTCGGATTGTCCGTCCAAGTCGGTATACAGGGCCACATCGTTGAGGAAGCCCGCCAAAGATGGGTCATCGGGGTCGCTCTCCAAAAAAGCGCTGATGCTGGAGGCCAGCTCCTGCACGTTCTCCAGCCGCCCCCGGCTCTCCATGTCGTTCTTTTCCTGCAGCATCTGCACATAACCGGACATTTGGCAGACCCTGCCGTAAAATTCCACCAGCTCCAGCTCATCGCACAAGCTCCGCAGCTCCATAATCAACTGCCCGAAGTCTTCCATCCTCCCAGCGGCGGACTTCAGCTCCGGGTATTTCCGGGCAGCGCGGATAATATCAAACAAAGGTCTTCCCTCCGCCGCTGCAATGGCCTGGGCCTTTTCCAGGGATGCCCCGCCGATTTTCCGGGAGGGCACATTGATGATCCGCCGCAGGCGCAGGTCGTCCGCCGGGTTGCAGATCACGCACAGATATGCCAGCATATCCTTTACCTCCGCCCGGTCGAAGAACTTCACGCCTCCCACAATTTTATAGGGTACGGCATTTCGCTTGAAGGCATATTCCAAGGCGTTGGACTGGGCGTTCATCCGGTACAGAATGGCGTTATCCCGCCAATTGGCGCCCTGGTTGTAACGGGCCATAATGTCCCCCACAACGAAGTTTGCCTCATCGCTCTCGTTGTAACAGGTCTTAATGGTTACCGGATCCCCGGCGCCGTTTTGTGTCCACAGGGTCTTGCCCTTGCGGCCCTGGTTGTTGCGAATCACCGCGTTGGCAGCGTCCAAAATGTTCTGGGTGGAGCGGTAATTCTGCTCCAGGCGGATGGTCCGTGCGTTCTTATAGCGCTGCTCGAAGCTGAGAATGTTGGTTATATCCGCACCCCGGAAGCGGTAAATGCTCTGGTCGTCATCGCCCACCACGCAGATATTTCCGTGAGGGCCTGTCAGCAGGCCCGCCAGGAGAAATTGCAGGTGGTTGGTATCCTGGTACTCGTCAATGAGTATATAACGGAACTTATTCTGATAGTACGCCCGCACTTCCTTGTCGCTCTGCAGCAGGGTCACCGTATGCAGAATGATGTCGTCAAAGTCCAGGGCGTTGGCCTCCCGGAGCTTTTGATTGTAAAGCTTATATACTTTACCGATCCTGGTTTTTCGCCAATCTCCCCGCTGCTCCCACAGCTGGCAAAACTCCTCCGGGGAGAGCATCTCCCCCTTGGCGGTGGAAATCACCGACAGCAGCTCCCGAGTGGGAAACTGCTTTTCCTCCAGCCCCAGGTCCTTGAGGATGTCCTTGATGACCCGCTTGGAGTCGTCGGTATCATAGATGGTAAAGTTGCGATCGTAGCCCAGCTTATCAATATCCCGACGTAGGATGCGCACGCAGGCAGCATGGAAGGTGGCCGCCCACACATCCAGCGCCTCCTCTCCCAGCATCCGCTCCAGGCGCTCTTTAAGCTCCCCGGCAGCCTTGTTGGTAAAGGTGATGGCCAGCACCTCCCAGGGCCGGGCCGGCTGCACAGCACACAGATACTGCATCACGGGCCGCATTTCCTCCTGGGGATCCTTGATATACTGCTCAAGAAACGCCGCCTCATCCTCGGAGATGGGAATGGGGATCTCCTCCGTGTCGCTGCCCCGCCCATAGCGAAGCAGGTTTGCAACCCGGTTAATGAGCACCGTGGTCTTACCGGAGCCTGCCCCCGCCAGCAGCAGCAAAGGACCCTCGGTGGTCAGCACACCCTCCCGCTGCATAGGATTGAGCCGCTGATAGTCCAGCTCAATAGCCTTGCGCCGGGCGGCTATAAATCGTCTTTCTAATTCGTTCATATAGGCCTCTCTCTATTGAATTCTTTCCTATTTTATATCAATTCTTTCCTTCGGTCAACCGCCTAAATAAAAATTAGAATTTTTGTTCGATTCCCTATTGACAAGAACTCTTGTTCGATTTATAATCCTTAGTAGAACAAAAGTTTTATATGGAGGAGCTTACTATGACGACTTTCGGATGGATCATTACAATTATCGGCGTGGCTGCCTTTTCCGGCCAGCTCATGCGTCTGATTGAGCGGGTAGATCAGCCCCGCAGGCGGCGCAGTGCCACCTGAAATGAATTTGCTGGATAAGCTGACCATCCTTACTGATGCCGCAAAATATGACGCCTCCTGCACATCCAGCGGCGTTATACGCGGCTCTCGCCCCGGGATGATCGGCAACACATCTTCTTCCATCGCTGGCTGCTGCCACAGCTTTTCCGCTGACGGGCGCTGTATCTCGCTGCTGAAGGTGCTCATGACCAATTACTGTGTGTACGATTGCAAATACTGCATTAATCGCCGCAGCAATGATACCCGTCGCACCGCCTTTACCCCCCGGGAGCTGGCCGAGCTGACCGTTCAGTTCTATCGCCGCAATTATATTGAGGGGCTTTTTCTCTCCAGTGGCGTCCTGCGCGACCCGGACTATACCACCCTGCGCATGATTGAGACGCTACGCCTTCTGCGGCGGGAATTTGCCTTCAACGGCTATATTCACGCCAAGGCCATCCCCGGTACAAGCCCGGAGCTGGTGCAGCAGCTGGGGTATCTGGCGGACCGGCTCAGTGTGAATATCGAACTGCCGTCCCAAAAAGGATTGGCTGCACTGGCCCCGGACAAGAGCAAGGCTGCCATTCTTGCGCCTATGCGGCTCATTGAGGCTCAGGGTCGGCAAAATAAAGAGGAGCTTGTGAAGTACCGTCACGCCCCTGCTTTTGCTCCGGCCGGGCAGAGCACACAGCTCATTGTGGGCGCCACGGAGGATAGCGACCGGCACATCTTGCACCTAACGGAATCGTTGTATGACCGTTATCGGCTGAAGCGGGTCTTCTATTCCGCATATGTGCCCGTTGTGGAAAATCCGTTGCTTCCCGCCCTGCACACTAAGCCGCCGCTTCTGCGGGAGCACAGGCTGTATCAGGCAGATTGGCTCCTGCGGTTTTATGGCTTCCGGGCCGATGAGCTTTTGGATGACCAGCACCCGAATTTTGACCCTATGCTGGATCCGAAATGCTACTGGGCCATCACCCATCCGGAGCAGTTTCCTGTGGAGATCATGACCGCCGACTTAGGCCGGCTTCTGCGCGTTCCCGGTATCGGCCCCACCGGCGCCCGGCGCATACTTTCCGCCCGGCGAACGGGCCTTCTCCACTTTGATGACCTGAAAAAAATGGGGATCGTACTCAAGAGGGCGCAGTTTTTTATCCTATGCGGCGGACGTATGCGGGAAGGGCTTCATTTCACCGCCGATACCCTGGCCTTTCAGCTGCAGGCCGTAGAGCGCGGCAGTCTGCCTGCTTCAGCCGCCCAGCAGCTGTCTCTCTTTGACGCAACGGGGTGAACACAATGCCTTGGATCAATATGGTTTATGAATATGACGACAGCTACGAAGGATTTCTTTGCTGTATTTACGAAAGTTATGTAAACAAAGAATTCCCCATCGCTTTTTTCAGCAATGAGGAATTTTCTGTTCTCACTCTTTATCCCGTTCGCTGTGTGAAAACAGATCTCACACACAGCAGCCGTATCCTGCGCAGCATCGAAAGCCGCTCTGCCCGGGCGGCGCGCCTGCTCTACCGGGCCTTTCATACCTGCATGGCGAACAGAGAAGCCTGTTTGTACCGTTTCATCCAAAAGCTCTATGCCGATGGCCCGCAATTTTTGCGCCGCACCTCCGATGAAGCCTGCTTCCCGTTATATAAGGCTGTCCGTCATTTATCCGGTGAGCTGGAGAAGCTCCGAGGCTTTGTGCGATTTACCGACTTTGGTGGCATATTAGGCGCTGAGATCGAACCCAAAAATCGGGTGCTTCCATTTCTGCGGGGCTACTTCTGCAGCCGCTATGCCAATGAACCCTTTTTTCTGTATGACCGCACACATGGGGAACTGCTTTTATACTGCGGAGGCCGATCCCGCATCATGCAGGTCGATTCCATCACCCTTGCACCACCAGATGCACAGGAAGCTCAATACCGCAAATTGTGGAAGACATTTTTTGATACCGTTGCCATTGAAGATCGATATAATCCGCGCTGCCAAAACACATTTTTACCCAAACGCTACCGCTGTACCATGACGGAGTTTCAATCGGAGAGCTCTTTCACTCCCGAAGCATCTCCCGCAGATGTGCTACCCCCTTCCGTTCCAGACGAGATATCTGCACCTGCGACACTCCCAGGATACGCGCTGTCTGCTCCTGGGTCATGCATTTGAAAAAACGCAGATAAATTGTTTCCTGCTCACGCTCCGGAAGGGTCCGTATGGCCTCCCGGAGCGCAATTTTTTCAACCAGGGATTCCTCCGGTGCATCCGTCCCCAGAGTGGATTCCAGTGTTAGTCCACCAGCCGTCTCCTGCTGCAGCGACTCCGGCGTAGAGACGGCCAGCTCCGCTGTTGCAATCTCCTCGACGCTCCATCCGGTCTCGGCTGCGACCTCCGATAGTTTCGGCTCCCGGCCCAAGGCGGTGCGCAGCCTCTGTCGGGCCGCCCAAATGCCTTGCCCTCTCTCCCGCAGTGTGCGCCCCACCTTCATCGGCCCATCATCCCTTAAAAATCGTCGAATTTCTCCCGCGATCTTTGGCACCGCATAGGTGGAAAACTGCGTTCCATATGTAATGTCAAATCCCTTTACAGCCTTTATAAATCCAATACACCCAAGCTGGTACAGATCCTCCGGATCTGCCCCAAGGCCGTAGTACCGCCGCACCACAGACCAGATCAGCCCGCTGTTTTCCATCAGCATCTTTTCGCAGGCATCGCTGTCCCCTGACTGCGCCCTATCCAGCAGGGCCAATCTGCTGTCACTCATTTTCGATCCCCCACCCGGGTGGAGATACGCTTGCGCATAGTCACGGTAGTCCCCTTCTGCGGTGCAGACCGCACCCGCAGCGTGTCCATAAAGCTCTCCATTATGGTAAAGCCCATGCCGCTGCGCTCATCGTTCCCGGTTGTAAACATGGGCTTTCGAGCCTGCTCCACATCCGCAATACCAACACCCCAATCCTTGACCACGATCTCCAGAATGTTTCCCTCTCGGATCCGCAGCTTCATGACGATCCGTCCAAAATTCTCCGGATAGCCATGAACAATGGCGTTGGTCACTGCCTCACTGACCGCCGTTTTGATGTCACCCAGCTCCTCCAGGGTGGGGTCTAACTGCATGGCAAAGCCCGCCGCCGCTACTCGGGCGAAGGCTTCATTGCTGCTGCGACTGGGAAACTCCAGTACCACCTGATTTTCACTTTTCATATGCATCCTCCATTCCGATCATTCTTTGGATCCCGGCTGCAAAAAAAACCTTTTTTGCCTGTTGCGATGGATTTGCAATCCACATTTTTCCGCCCAATCGCTTTACCTGCTGCAGTGTATGCAGCGCTACGGCAATGCCGGAGCTGTCCATAAAGGTCACACCGGAAAAATCCAATACCACCTCCAGCGGCAGCGCATATTCCAGTTCGTCCGCGATGCTTTTCATAAGCTGTCGGGCGGCATGGTGATCCAACTCGCCATACAGGCGTAGCCGCAGCCTGCGATCTGCACTCTCTGCTTTCACTTGCATTCTTCATCACTTCCTGTATAAAATTCACCGTAGGCATCAGCCTACGATGATTATACTTTTTTCTCCGGTATCTTTTTGTCGAAGAACCTTGTTGCCGTTAAAAAATACATTTTTCTTATATGGCTTTCAGTTGTAAGTGTTACTGGTATTAATTATAATGATTTGGCGCTTTACTTTTCTTGTTAATAATCCTACTATACAACTGCAAACAGAAAATAGTTTTAAGTTGATCCATTTTTTAGGAGGCATTATTATGAAAAATATGGACGCTTATATTATGATTTCTATCGTTTCACTAATCCTTGTCGTTGCCACCGCTTTCCTGATGACAGCTGCTGACGCACCCATCCGTGAGGCCGGTATGTATCTGCCCCTGATTTTTGGTGCCATCGGCACTTGGGCTGCCAGTAAGGCAGGCCTTCTGGAGATGCACCACGAAGAGCGCTCCGCTCACCGTAATGCTCATAACGCAGCATAAATTTATTGCCTTTCTTTTCTCTCCTCAAGATTCCATACAGAAAAATGGCCGGCATGGTTTGCCGGCCATTTTTCTATATCTCTGTCATTATTGCCGCTGCCGGAATGCAAATAGTAAGGGAGGCACAAAAATGTGCCTCCCTTATTATAATATTTAAATATCTGATTACATGTACCGGTTCTCACCCTCTCATAGCAGCGGCGGATTCGTCCAGCTTGGCGATGAGGGCCCGGGCCTTCTCTGCCTTTTCCCGCTCTGCATTCACCACTGCCTCAGGGGCCTTAGACACGAATTTCTCGTTGCTGAGCTTCTGCTCGATGCGTGCCAGGTTCTCGGCAGCCTTCGCTCGCTCCTTAGCAATGCGCTCCAGCTCCTTTTCAAAGTCCACCAGCTCCGCCAGAGGCAGATAGACATTGGCGCCATGTGTCACCACAGTGACCAGGCCCGTGAGGTCCGAAGGCGACGCATCTGTTACAGTGAGTTCGCTGGCGTATGCCATACGCTTAATAAAGTGCTCACCCAGGCGATAGTCTTCCGCATGGTCGGAGACGATGATCATCTGCGCCTTCTTGCTCGGCGGCACGTTCATCTCAGCTCGGCGAGCACGGACGGCAGAAATGGCGTCCTTGACCGCCTCCATAGCCTGCTCCTCAGCACGGAAGTCAAACGCAGAATGGTACTCGGGCCACTTGGCGCGGATCAGATAATCCCCTTCATGAGGCAGAGCCTGCCAAATCTCCTCCGTGATAAACGGCATGAAGGGATGCAGCAGCTCCAGGATGCGCAGCAGCACATAGCACAGCACATTCTCCGCCGCCAGCTTGGCAGCCTCATCCTCGCCGTTAAGCCGGGTCTTGGTCAGCTCAATATACCAATCGCAATAGGTGTCCCAAATGAAGTCATAGATCTTGGCGGAAGCCACACCCAGCTCAAAGGTATCCATATTGTCCGTGACCTCGCGGATAAGGGTATTAAGCTTGCTGAGGATCCATTTGTCCTCCAGCTCCAGCTTCTCGGGCAGCTCCACCTTGTCGATAGTCAGATTCATCATCACGAAACGGGATGCGTTCCAGATCTTATTGGCAAAGTTCCGCATGGCCTCGCACTTTTCCACATAGAAACGCATGTCGTTGCCGGGGCTGTTGCCGGTGATGAGGTTAAAGCGCAGGGCATCTGCGCCGTACTGCTCCGCCATCTCCAGGGGGTCAATGCCATTGCCCAGAGACTTGGACATCTTGCGGCCCTTATCGTCACGGACCAGGCCATGGATGAACACGGTCTTGAAGGGCTCCTTCTTCATCTGCTCCATGCCGGAGAAGATCATCCTGGCCACCCAGAAAAAGATGATGTCGTAGCCGGTGACCATGACGGAGGTAGGATACCAATACTTCAGATCCGTCGACTCCGTATTGGGCCAGCCCAGAGTAGAAAACGGCCACAGCGCCGAGGAGAACCATGTGTCCAGTACGTCCTCGTCCCGAGTCAAATGGGTGCTGCCGCACTTCTCACACTGGGTGGGATCCTGGCGGCTGACATTGATGTGGCCGCAATCATCGCAGTACCAGGCAGGAATCTGGTGGCCCCACCAAAGCTGGCGGGAAATGCACCAATCATGGACGTTTTCCATCCAATTGATATAAGTCTTGGTGAAGCGCTCGGGTACGAACTTAATGGTTCCGTCCTCCACCACACGGATGGCCTCCTTGGCCAGGGGCGCCATCTTCACGAACCACTGGGCGGAGATTAGAGGCTCCACGTCGTTGTGGCAGCGGTAGCAGGTACCAACATTGTGAGAATAGGGCTCAGCCTTAATGAGGTAGCCCTGCTCCTCCAGGTCCTTCACAATGGCCTTGCGGCACTCATAGCGGTCCATGCCGTTGTAGGGACCGCCGTTTTCGTTGATGGTGCCATCGTCGGCAATGACCCGGATCACCTCCAGGTTATGCCGCAGGCCAACCTCAAAGTCGTTGGGGTCATGTGCGGGAGTCATCTTCACCGCACCGGTACCGAAGCCGATTTCGCAGTATTCGTCGCCCACAATAGGGATCTCCCGGTTCATAATAGGCAGGATGCAAGTCTTGCCGATAAGATGCTTAAACTTCTCGTCTCCCGGGTTCACAGCCACGCCCGTGTCACCCATCATAGTCTCGGGCCGGGTGGTGGCGATGACAATATCACCGCTGCCGTCGGTAAGCGGATAGCGCACATACCAAAGGTGGCCGGGCTTATCAGTGTACTCTACCTCAGCATCAGACAGGGCCGTCAGGCAGTGTGGACACCAGTTAATGATACGGCTGCCCTTATAAATGAGTCCCTTGTCATACAGCTCGCAGAAGGTCTCCCGCACAGCCCGGGAGCAGCCCTCGTCCATGGTGAAGCGGCTGCGGTCCCAATCACAGGAGGCGCCCATCTTCATTTGCTGCTGCACGATACGGTTGCCGTATTTCTCCTTCCATTCCCAGACTCGCTCTAAAAACTTTTCGCGGCCCAGGTCGTGGCGGGTAAGGCCTTCCTCCTTGCGCAGGTTCTCCTCCACCTTAATTTGGGTGGCGATGCCGGCGTGGTCGGTGCCGGGCAGCCATAGAGCTTCATACCCCTGCATCCGCTTGAAGCGGGTGAGGATGTCCTGCAGGGTGGAGTCCATAGCGTGTCCCATATGCAGCTGGCCGGTGACGTTAGGGGGCGGCATAACAATGGAAAACGGCTTCTTATCAGGATTTGGCTCCGCCTTAAAGCAGCCGCCGTCCATCCACATCTGGTAGATCCGGGGCTCCACATCCCGGGGGTCATAGACCTTGGGTAATTCTTTTCTCATAGTGAACTCTCCTTTTCCGAAATTCGGCAAAACAAAAGGCCCGCTCTGTCTTGCCGCAAAAGCAAAACAGGGCGAACCATAAATATAGTCCGTGGTACCACCTGTGTTCGGAGGAGACCCCTCCGCACTCAAAACCTGATAACGGCGGCTGACCGCTGCCGCTTGCTCTCGCTGGGCGGCAAAACTCCGGAGCGACTTCCTCCCTGCCGTCACGGAAACTTACACCGACCGTTTCCTCTCTGGGCATCCCGCACGGGAGTACTACTCTCCATCATCGCTTGTTGCAATATAGCGGTATTTTACTGTATCTTTTGCCAGAAGTCAAGAGAAAATGCATCGCCATGCCTGTCTCACGCAGAGGATATCTGCCCTCTTTTTCCTGGGTCAACCGCTAAAAATCATACCATATTTTAATTATTTGCAGTGCGCTATTCTTCCTTTCTTCATATGATGCTTATTTTTTGCAAGATTCATTTCACGCAGTTGCAAAATAATGAAAGATTTTTCGCAAAAAGCTTTTTTATATTTTAACACTATTCTTCATCAATTTATGTTATTTAAGCGGAAGCATTTATTAACTCATAACAAATACGAAAATATTGTTCAAAAAAACTCTTTTAATCCAAATCCGTCATAAGAAAAAATATAATAAAATCACAATTATAACTTGCAAATCATCAGGAAGTGCGATACAATAGCGGAAGTGTGATCCGCCTTGCGCGGAAAAAGAGGATAAAAAAACGTAAAGGGAGAATTACTATGAAAAAGCTTTTCGCACTGATTTTGGCCTTGGTTATGTCCTTAAGCCTGTTTGCCTGCGGCAGCTCCAAGACCAAGATGCGCTTCGTCACCGGTGGTGAGTCCGGCACCTATTACGCCTTTGGCAGCACCATCGCCCAGCACGCCACCAACAACGCCGGCATCGACGTCGTGGGTCTAGTGGGCAACGGCTCCAAGTCCAACGTTGAAGAACTGGACGCCGGCAACGCTGAGCTGGCCTTCTGCCAGTCCGATGTGATGGCCTACGCCTACAACGGCACCAACGTCTTTGACAAGAAGATTGATTGCTTCTCCACCGTGGCCGCCCTCTATGCCGAGCAGGTGCAGATCGTCACCGTGGATCCCAGCATCAAGACCGTGGCTGACCTGGAAGGTAAAAATGTCTCCGTGGGTCAGGCCGGCTCCGGCGTGTACTTCAACGCCGTGGACATTCTGAGTGCTTATGGCATCGGTGATTTGGATGCCGACGGCAAGTTCACCAAGATCAACGCCACCTATCAGTCCTTCGGCGACAGCGCTGACGCTCTGAAGGACGGCAAGATCGATGCCGCCTTCATCGTGGCCGGCGCTCCCACCACCGCCATCGTGGACCTGGCCACCACCAAGTCCGTGTCCCTGGTTTCCCTGGACGACGAGCATATCGACGCTCTGCTCAAGTCCTCCCCCTACTACTCCAAGTGCACCATCAAGGCTGACGTGTACGGCCTGGATTCCGACACCACCACCGTGGCCGTGGGCGCTGTGATCTTGGCCCGTGACGATGTGCCCGCCGATGCCATCAAGGCCCTGTGCGCCGACATCTTCGATAACGCCTCCAGCCTGGTCAGCAGCCATGCCAAGTACGGCGAGCTGAACCTGGAGTATGCCTCCTCCATCACCTCCGTGCCCTATCACGCCGGTGCTGTGGAGTACTTTGCTGAGCACAACATCACCGTGGCCGGCAAGTAATTCTGTTCGACTTCTTAACGAAAATGTCAAGTGAGATGACTACGGCGGAGGCTATCCGCCGTAGTCCTCACTGTCTATAACAAAATAAGCCTAAAGGAGGACGCTCCCGTTGAGCATCTTTAAAAAGAAAAGCCAGACGGCACCTGCGGTAGATACTGCACCCGCTGCTGAAAGCAGCAGTGACATGGAGACCGATCTGGACGAAGTCATGCGTAAGTATGACCGCGAATCTGCCACCCGCATTTGGGAAGGCACCCCCAAGATCATCATTACGGTGATTATGACCTTTTTCTCCCTGTACTGCCTGTATATGACCCTGTTCTCCACTGCCCTGCCCGAGGTGCGCCTGACCCTGTTTGTGGGCTGCATCATTATCTTAGGCTTTTTGACCTACCCGGCCAAGAAGGGCCATGTGAAGGTCAATTCCCTGCCCTGGTACGACATCGTGCTGATGCTGGTGGGCTCCGCGTGCTTTTTCTATTTTGCCATCAATGCCTTTACCCTGATTCAACTGGCCACCCGCATTGAGCCCATCCATGTAATCATCGGCGTCATCGGCATTTTGGTGCTGATAGAGCTGTGCCGCCGATGCGTGGGTATCCCTATCCTGTGTGTTGTGGCTGCATTGCTGATCTATACCTTCTATAACCAGCTCAGCTATAACCCCAGCTTCTTCAACGCGCTGAAAAATGTGGTGTATAAGCTATTCTACACCACCTCCGGTGTCATAGGCACTCCCATTAACGTGTGCTTTACTTACATCGTTCTGTTCATTATCTTCGGCGCGTTTTTGGAGCGCACCGGCATCGCCAGCTTCTTCATTGACTTTGCAAACCGTGTGGCCGGTTGGTCCAGCGGCGGCCCCGCTAAGGTGGCTGTTATCTCCTCCGCCCTGTGCGGCATGGTGTCCGGCTCCTCTGTGGGCAACACTGTGACTACCGGTTCCGTGACCATCCCCATGATGAAGAAAACCGGCTATAAGCCCGAGTTCGCCGGCGCGGTGGAAGCTGCCGCCTCTACCGGCGGTCAGATTATGCCGCCCATTATGGGTGCCGCCGCCTTCCTTATGGCGGAATACATGGATCTGCCCTACGCTGAGGTCGCCGTAAAGGCTATTCTTCCCGCTATTTTGTACTTTTCCGGCATCTTCATTGCTGTGCATCTGGAAGCAAAGAAGCTGGGTCTGCAGGGTATTCCCCGCACAGAGTTGCCGAAGTGGGGCTATTTGCTCAGAAATCTCTATCTGATACTGCCCCTGGTGCTGCTGGTATGGCTGGTGTCCTCCGGTGCAAAGACCATGGCTACCTCTGCTGCCATCTCCATCTTGGCCTCCTTTGTCATCGGCTTTATCCATCTGCTGGCCACCAACCTCCGTCAGATGAACGGCCAGGGCTTTGGAAAGATCCTGTGGTTGACTGTGAAGGCCAGCCTTCTCTCCGCCGTCGATGCTCTCGCAGCCGGCGCTAAGGGTGCCATCACCGTGGCTGTGGCCTGCGCCATGGCCGGTATGATTGCCGGGTGCATTACCGTTACGGGCCTGGCCTCCATCCTCATCAACGCCATCGTGCAGCTGGCCGGCAATGCAACCATCATCGGCCTGGTGCTGACCATGTTGTGCTGCATCGTGCTGGGCATGGGCGTACCTACCACCGCCAACTACTGCATCATGGCCTCTACCTGCGCCCCTATACTGATCCAGCTGGGCTTCTCCCCTGTGGCGGCACACTTCTTCGTGTTCTACTTCGGCATCGTGGCGGACATCACGCCGCCTGTGGCCTTGGCTGCATATGCCGGCTCCGCCATCGCCAAGTCTAACCCCATGAAGACCGGTATCAACGCCACAAAGCTGGCTATAGCAGCCTTCATCGTGCCGTATATATTCGCCTATAATCCGAGTATGCTCTTTGTTGGCAATGTAGAGTGGTACGATGTGCTGCTTATCTCCGTTACCGCCCTGTTGGGTCTGTTCGGCATCGCCGCAGCCCTTAACGGCCATCTATATCGCAAGATTCCCATGGTGCTGCGTCTTGCCCTTGTGGCAGGTGGTCTCGGCATGATGATTCCCGGCCTGACCTCCGATCTGATCGGTTTGGCCGTTGTTGCCGCTGTTGTCGTATTCCAGTATATCTCTGGCAAAAAGCAAGCCGCATCCGCTGCGTAAACTCTTTTTCTCTCATTCTTTATGATCCACCGATCCCCCAGGGGGTCGGTGGATTCTCTATATTGTTATGCCTTTTATCAGCATATTCAATGACTCCCACGCCAAAAACACTTGCAACCTGCACGCAAAAGTTTTATAATGCAGACATATGCACAAAAACATAATCAAGAAGGTGATAACTATGGAACTTCAAATTCAGGACCTCGTTTCATCCATCAAGCAAGATGGCATTGACAGCGCCAACAGGGAGGCCGCCGCCATTGTGGCGCAAGCCAAGGCACAGGCGGATTCCATTATTACCCAGGCAAAGGCCGACGCTGATAAGCTGCGTCAGGATGCAAACGCCGAGATCGAAGTGTTCAGAAACAGCGCCCGTCTCAGTGCGGAGCAGGCCAAGCGTGACGCCGTACTGGCTTTCCATCAGGAGATTCAAAAGGAATTTGAAAAGATCCTGGCTGCCGATGTGTGCAAGGCACTGGATCAGCAGACCCTGGCTACCCTCATTCGTGCCGCTTTGCAGGGTGAGGATGTGTCCGCCTACACGGTGGAGGTAAGTCAGGTGACAGATGCCATCCGTCAGGAGCTTGCCCAGGAGCTGAAAAATGGCCTGGAAATCCGCCCCTCCAAAAAGGTAGGCGCCGGCTTCCGCTTGGCCGCTAAGGACGGCTCGGGTTATTTCGATTGCTCCGATGAGGAGATCGCTGAAATGCTCATGCCCTTCTTCCGGGATACTCGCCTATAAGGAGGTGCCTCATGGCTTCCTACTATTATCTCATCTCAAGTCTGCCCATGCTCCGCACCCAGGGTGAGCCGCCCATGGACTATGCCACGTTCTTATCTCAATGCAGATCTGCGGTGAGTGAGGGGACGTATAAGACTCTGGAGGAGCTGACGGTACGCTCCGGTAAGGGGCCGCTTCTGTCAGAATGGGGCGAATTCTACCAATCTCTCTCACGGGAGCTGACCTATCAGCGCAGTGTGAAGCTGGGCCGGGCCTACCCTGTCCCCTCTGATCGGGACTCAGGCATTGTCCAGGCGGTAACAGCGGCAGTAAATGCGGAAAATCCCCTGGAGGGTGAGCGCCTATTACTGGACCTGGAATTTCGCCGTTTGGATGACATGATCGGCCTGCACAATTTTGACGAATATGCCCTTTATGGCTACGCCATGAAGCTGCAGCTTCTGGAGCGCCAGCGCACTTTCCGGTATGACCGGGGCAAGCAGGCCTTTGACGGGCTGATGGATAACATCCGGCAGCAGATTTCCAGCCTATAACAAAACAGGAGAATCAATATGGACAAAGTAACAGGATTTGTGACCGGAGTAAACGGGAACCTGGTATCGGCCAGCTTCTCCGGCTCCGTGCGAAAAAATGAAGTGGGCTATGTCCTGGTGGGTGACGAACGACTTAAGGGTGAGGTCATCCGCATAAACGGCGACACAGCCAGCATGCAGATCTATGAAATGACAAACGGCATCCAGGTGGGCGACAAGGTAGAGCTCTCCGGCCAGCTTATGAGCGTAGAGCTGGGGCCGGGCCTGCTGACCCAGGTGTTCGATGGCCTGCAGAATCCCCTGCCCAAGCTGGCGGAAAAATGCGGCTTTTTCCTGGAGCGTGGTGTGTATCTGGATCCCATTCCCGACCGGGATTGGGAGTTCACCCCCAGGGTCGCCCCCGGTGATGTGGTCACCGCAGGTGATGCCATCGGCAGCGTGCCGGAGGGTCTGTTCACCCATTTGATCATGGTCCCCTTTGACCTGACAGATGAGTGGACGGTCAAATCCGTCCGGGAAAAGGGCGTATACAATGTACGCGACACCATGGCGGTGCTGGAAAACGAAAAGGGCGAGCAGCGGGAGCTGACCATGGTCTTTTCCTGGCCTGTAAAGCAACCCATCCGCTGCTATGAGGAGCGTCTGCGGCCCGATGAAACGCTTGTGACTCAGATCCGCTGTATCGACACCTTCCTGCCCGTAGCCAAAGGCGGCACCTTCTGTGTGCCCGGCCCCTTCGGCGCCGGAAAAACTGTTCTGCAGCACATGGAGGCCAAGAATGCCGATGTGGACATCGTCATCGTGGCCGCCTGCGGCGAGCGTGCCGGCGAGGTGGTGGAGGTGCTGACGGAGTTTCCGGAGCTTACAGACCCCCGCACCGGCCGTTCCCTTATGGAGCGTACCATTATTATCTGCAACACATCCTCCATGCCCGTGGCCGCCCGTGAAGCATCGGTGTACACCGCTGTGACCATGGCGGAATACTACCGGCAGATGGGGCTGGATGTGCTGCTGCTGGCAGACTCCACCAGCCGCTGGGCTCAGGCTATGCGTGAAATGAGTGGCCGTCTGGAGGAGATCCCCGGCGAGGAAGCCTTCCCCGCCTATTTGGAATCCGTCATCGCCTCTTTCTATGAGCGGGCTGGCAAGGTCCGCCTCAAGAGCGGCGAGATTGCCTCCGTGACCATCGGCGGCACCGTCTCCCCTGCCGGCGGTAACTTTGAAGAGCCTGTGACCCAGGCCACACTGAAGGTGGTAGGCGCGTTCCACGGCCTGTCCCGTGAGCGTTCCGATGCCCGCAAATACCCCGCCATCCATCCTATCGATTCCTGGTCCAAGTACAAGGGCGTGGTGGATATGGAGCGAGTAGAACATGCTCGGTCCATCCTCAAGCGCAGTAACGAGATCAATCAGATGATGAAGGTCATCGGTGAGGAGGGTACCTCCGCCGAGGACTACATCATTTACCAAAAGGGTGAGCTGCTGGATGCGGTCTATCTGCAGCAGAACTCCTTTGATCCCATCGATGCCGCCTGCGACCCCGAGCGCCAGGTGTACGAGTTCGATATACTTTACGATGTGCTGACCCGGGATTTCGACCTGGAGGACAAGAAAGAGATTCGCGCCTTCTTCAACCAGGTTCGGCAGGAGTTTCTGGATTGGCACAACACCCATTTCCGCTCGCCGGAATTCGAGGCCCAGGAAAAGAAGCTGAAGGACTTTTACCTGAGCAAGGTCCAGGGCTGAGGAGGGAAGCAATATGCAGAAAGTTTACACTAAAATCGAATCCATTGTGGGAAACGTGGTCACCGTCCGGGCCTCCGGCGTCCGTTTGGGTGACCTGGCCCTGGTAGGCAAAAGCTATGCCAACGTAATCAAGCTAAATAAGGACCTGGTTACACTCCAGGTCTTCAGTGGCACCCAGGGTGTCAGCACCACGGATCCGGTCCGCTTTTTGGGCCGGCCTATGATGGTATCCTTCTCGGATCATCTGCTGGGCCGCATTTTTGACGGCGCCGGTGTGCCCCGCGATAGCGGACCCGCCCTGACCGAGAATATGATCCCCATCGGCGGCCCATCCGTGAACCCATCCAAGCGTACCGTTCCCAATAAAATGATCCGCACCGGTATCCCCATGATCGATGTATTCAACACCCTGGTGGAGAGTCAGAAGCTGCCCATCTTCTCCGTGTCCGGAGAGCCATACAACCAGCTGCTCTCCCGCATTGCCATGCAGGCGCAGGTGGATGTGATTGTCCTGGGCGGCATGGGCCTGAAGTACGATGACTATCTGTTTTTCCGGGATACCCTGGAAAAGAGCGGTGCCATGGGCCGCACGGTGATGTTTATTCACACCGCCTCCGACCCCACGGTGGAATGTACCCTGGTGCCGGACCTGGCTCTGGCCGTGGCCGAGCAGTTCGCGCTGGACGGCAAGCGGGTGCTGGTCCTCCTGACCGATATGACCAACTACGCAGACGCGCAGAAGGAAATGGCCATCACCATGGAGCAGGTGCCGTCTAACCGTGGCTATCCGGGTGACCTTTACAGCTGTTTGGCTGCCCGCTATGAAAAGGCCGTTGACTTTGAGGATGCCGGCTCCATCACCATCCTTGGTGTAACCACCATGCCCGGCGATGACGTAACCCACCCCGTCCCCGATAACACCGGCTATATCACCGAGGGCCAGTATTATCTGAAAAACGGCCACATTGAGCCCTTTGGCTCCCTGTCCCGTCTGAAGCAGAACGTCAACGGCAAGACCCGCAGCGACCACCGGGCGCTGATGGACGGCATGATCCGCCTGTACAGCGCCTATAAGGAGAGCCTGGAGAAGAAGTCCATGGGCTTTGCTATGTCCGAGTGGGACGAAAAGCTCCTGAAGTACGGCCATCTGTTTGAAACAAAGCTGATGGATCTGAGCGTGAACATTCCCCTGGAGGAGGCGCTGGATCTGGGCTGGGAGATCTTGGCTGAGTGCTTTGAGCCCAATGAAACGGGTCTGAAAACCAGTCTCATTCAGGAGAGATGGCCTAAGCCCTCCGCCCAGGAGTGAGGAGGCGCCTATGGCTGTTAAACTCACAAAAAATGAGCTGAAGGTGCAGAAGGACCGCCTGAAGCAGTTTCAGCGTTATCTGCCCACCCTACAGCTGAAAAAGCAGCAGCTCCAATCTGTGGTGATGCATGTAACCGCCCAGCTGGAGGAGGTGGAGCGGCAGCGCCGGGCCGCCGTAGACGGGCTGGACGATTGGGTGGCCGTCTTTGCGGAAAATGAGAGCTTTCCGGAGGGCAAGCAGCTTCAATCTCTCGTCCGCCCCAGCCATGTGGAATGCGGCCAAGAGAACATCGCCGGCGTCACTGTACCTGTTTTCCGAGATTTAAGCTTTGAGGAGATCCGATACGACGTGGCGGACTATCCCCTTTGGGTCGATACGGCCGCTGTCCGCCTGCGGGAGATTGCCCGATTGGACGCCCTGGCCAAGACTCTCCGCCGCCAGGTGGAGCTGCTGGAAAAGGAGCTGCGCTCCACGGCCCAGCGGGTAAACCTGTTCGAAAAGGTAAAGATTCCTGAGGCCAAGGAAAATATCCGTGTCATCGGCATCTATCTAGGCGATCAGCAGACCTCCGCCGTGGTGCGGGGTAAGATCGCCAAGAAAAAGCTGCAGGAGGTGGTCCAATGATCGAAAAAATGAAGGTGGTCCACATTGTGACCACTGCGGCCAAAAAAACTGCATTACTGGATCGTCTGCAGCAGCTGGGTATCGTCCATTTCTCCGAAAAGGCCTCTGCGGATCAGCGGCATCTCCAGCGCTTTGCCGATCTGTCCCGGATGGTCACTGTGCTGCAGGAGTACGGCAATGTTCCCCCGGAGAAGGTCCCTCTGTCCAATGATGAATTCGAGTCCTTTTTCTCCGAGCTATCCGCCTGCATAGAGCGCAAAAAAGCGCTGCAGGAGGAGCAGACCGCCGCTCATGCCGCCGCGGAAAGGCTGGCCGAGTGGGGCCGCTTCTCCCCGACGGATTTGCGTTCCCTCAAGGACGCAGGCTGGGATATCCACATTTACCGCACGGATAAAAAGACCATGGCCGCTCTGCTGAATGCCCCGGATGTGCAGATCATCCGCCTGTCTCCCGTGGGCAAGATGCAGACCTTTGCCACCCTTTCCCCTCTACCAGGCGAGTATTCTGCCACAGAGTTTCCCATACCCGATAAGGGTTTAGAGGAGCTGGAGCAGGAGCAGCAGCGTTGTGCCAAGGGCCTTTCCGATTGTGAAGTTGCCCTCCGTCAGGCGGCTTCCCACCTGCCCAGCATCCGTGTACAAATGCTCAAAACCCAGAACGATGCGGAGTATTCTGCCGTCAGCAATACCTCCCAAAGTCAAGACGGCCTGGTGTGGCTGCGGGGCTATCTGCCCGCCGCCCAAGTAGAGGACTTCAAGGCGGCCGCCGCTCAGGCCCACTGGGCATGGGCTCTTGAGGATCCGGATGCAGACGATGACCAGGTTCCCACTAAGGTTAAATACAATAAAGTGACCAAGCTGATGATCCCGGTGTTTGATATTTTGGGCACTGTTCCGGGCTACCGGGAATACGATATTTCCTTTTGGTTCCTGGGCTTTTTCACCCTTTTCTTCGCCATGATCGTCGGTGACGCAGGGTACGGCTGCCTGTTCCTGCTGCTGGCCCTGGTCCTAACGCTGAAGGGCAAGAAAAAATCCAATGCCGTGCAGCTGCTGTGGGTGCTGTCCATTGCTACCATTATATGGGGCGCGCTCACAGGTACCTGGTTTGGCCTGGAGCAGGCCATGGATGTGCCGCTGCTGCGAAGTCTGGTGATCCCCACCTTTGCCAACTATCCGGCATACTTCGACGTATCCACCACCACCCAGCAAAACACCATTATGAAGTTCTGTTTTATTCTGGGCACGGTGCAGCTGTCCTTGGCCTGCGTTATGAACATTCGGCGCAAGCTGAAGGAGAAGGATCTGAGCTGGGTGGCCGATCTGGGCTGGCTGGCCGCCATTGATGCGCTATATTTCGTGGTGCTGTATCTGGTCATCGGCCAGGAGGTTAATTTGATTCCTGTGGCCTGCGTGGTCATCGCCGGCTTCCTGCTGGTGGTGTGCTTCGGCGGCATGGCGCCGGGTAAGAGCTTCGGTCAGGGCCTCAAGGCAGGGCTTGGTGATGCTTTCACGGTGTTTCTTAACACCATCAGCGCTTTCGGCAACATCATGAGCTATATCCGCCTGTTTGCCGTGGGCATGGCGTCCCTGGCCATTGCGCAGAGCTTCAACAACATGGCCTTCAGCTTCAAGGGCCCCCTGGTGGTGGCCGCCGTGCTGATCCTGCTCATCGGCCATGGGCTGAACATTGTTATGGGCCTGCTTTCCGTAGTGGTCCACGGCGTCCGGCTGAATCTGCTGGAGTTCTCCGGTCAGTTGGGCATGGAATGGGCCGGTATCGCATACGATCCCTTTAAAAAGGGTGACAAAATAAAAAAATAAACGGATAGGAGATTAATTATGAATATCGCATTTATTGGTATGGCGTGCGCTCTGGGTCTGTCCGCCATGGGCTCTGCATTCGGTTCCGGCTTTGCCGCACAAGCTTCTGTCGGCGCGTGGAAAAAATGCTACGCCAACGGCAAGCCCGCCCCCTTTATCATGGTGGCTTTCTCCGGCGCTCCCCTGACCCAAACCATCTATGGCTTCTTGCTGATGAACTTCATCCGCAGCGCCGTGGAGGGCGGCTGTGACTCTCTGCTGGCTATGTTCACCGGTATCTTTGCGGGTCTGGCCATCGGCTTGTCCGCCCTTTTCCAGGGCAAGGTGGCCGCAGCCTCCGCAGATGCTCTGGGTGAAACCGGAAAGGGCACGGCCAACTACTTCATCGTCATCGGTATTATCGAAACGGTGGCTCTGTTCACCCTGGTGTTCAGCCTGCTGCTGCTGCAGTAAAACAGAAAAAGGATCAGGGCCAAGAAGGCTCTGATCCTTTTTTTATGCCCGCCCCTGTGTGGATATGCTGCATAGGGGCGGATTTATTATTTCTGTCGCGCGGGCCGAATCATGCTTCAGCCCAGGTCCACGTCGATGGCGAACAGCCCTCCAGCACCGCCGGAATATAGGTACAACACGTTATCATCAGGCTTGAACTTCCCTTCCCGGGCGAGTTTGATTAAGCCGGCAAAGGCCTTGCCGGTATATACGGGATCCAGGAAAAGGCCCTCATTGGCCGCCATCATGCGGATGGCGGCGTTGCCCTCCGGGGAGGGAATGGCATAGCCGGGGCCACACATATTCACCAGGTGCACATCCGACTCGGTGGGCACAAAGTCCAGCTCCAGCAGCTTGGCTGTTTCCTGCATAATACGTGTAGTGATTATCTCAAAGGGATCGCTGTCCACCATCAGGCCCACCACCTGGGTCTTCGGCATAAAAAGCTTAGCTCCAAGTGCCACGCCGGCGTGGGTACCGCCGCTGCCCTCAGCACAGCAGACGTAATCGAAATGCATACTTGTGTCGGCAATTTCCTTCATGCAGTTCACATAGCCCAGGGCGCCGATGGCGTTGGAGCCGCCGCAGGGGATTTTATAATACTTCTTGCCACTGGCTTGGCCCACGCGATCCATCTCGGCGTAAATGTCGTCATAGCTGTCCGTGTCCATGAACCTGACGTCGGTATCCATGAGGTACTCCAGCAGCTGGTTGCCCTTGCGCTCGGTAACGCCGCGCTTTTTCAGGATTAGGATGGGCGTCATGCCCAGCTTTTTGGCGCAGGCTGCCGTCAGCATTGCGTGGTTGGATTGTGCGCCGCCGGTGGTAAACACGATCTCTGCGCCCTGTCGCTTGGCGTCTGCCAGCAGGAACTCCAGCTTGCGCACCTTATTGCCGCCCAAGCCGATACCGGTCAGATCATCGCGCTTGATCCACACATTGGTTCCCAGCAGACGACTAATATTCTCCAGCTTCTGAATGGGGGTGGGCAGCACCGCAAGGGGAATCCGGGGAAACTCCTGTAAACTCTTCATATTTGTTCTCCTTTCATGGTATCAAAATATGTATGGATTCGGTCTGTCAGTGCAGACCGTACTCCTTCAGCCTTTCGTAAAACACGGACCGAGACAGATCCAGCTGCTTCATAGCTTTCTGCCGATCTCCTCCGCACTGAGCCAGTACCTGCTGGATAAAGCGCTTTTCCTCCTGCCGTAGGTGCTGCCGAAGCGTCAGTGGCGCAGACTCCGTTGGCAGGTGGATATGCTCCGGATAGATGATGTCCGAATCTGACAGCGCCGCCGCCCCCTCCAGCACGTTTTCCAGCTCTCGCAGATTGCCGGGCCAATCGTAGTTGATTAGCTTGCTGAAAGCCTCTCCGGACAGTGTTTTTTCAGATATATGATAGCGCTGGCAAATCTGCTCTGTCAGCTGGTTGGCCAGCAGATAGATGTCCTCTTTATGGTCACGCAGAGACGGCATCTCCACCGAAAAGGCTGAGAGCCGGTAATACAGGTCCTGGCGGAACCGACCGGAATCCACCTCGTCCCGCAGTTCCGGCCCGGCAATAAAGAGCAGCCGCACATCCACAGGCACCGGAGTAGAGGCGCCCACCGGCACAATCTCCCGCCGACGAATGGCATACAGCAGCTTGGCCTGTACATTCATAGGCAAGCCGCCCACCTCGTCCAACAGCAGCGTACCGCCGTCGGCCTCCAGGAAGGAGCCGGGTACGCCACCTTCTCTGCCGAACAGCTGCTCCTCCAGCAGGCCCGGCGCCACGGCAGAGCAATCCGTTCGAAGAAAAGGACCACCCCTGGGCTGCACTTGCTGGATGCTCTTGGCCAACTTCGTCCGCCCTGTGCCTACCTCGCCGGTGATGAAAATATTACAATCCATCTGGCTGAGCTTATAGGCCCGCCGCCGGACGGCGCGCATAGCGGCGGAGCTGCCGTAGGTCTGCAGAGAGCCTTCCTCTTCCGGCAGGCTGCGCTCGGAGGACTCCCGGTATTTCCGCTCCGCCGCGGCAATGGCTGTGTTGCGCTCCATAATCGTGGTGCGTATGTCCTCAATATTGCGGAACTTGACGATGATCCCCGCGATCTCCTCCCCATCCCGAATGGGCAGGATGGAGGCCAGCAGGGCAAATCCGTTGATTTCATAGGCAACATCCGAGAAGCCGGGAGCCTGCCCGTCCAGCACCTGCCGCAGGTGCTCCTCGAAAAGCTCGCCCTCAAAAAAATCCTTGAAGTGGTAACCCACCACGCAGATCTCCTGATCCGGGCCCTTTGCAATATAGGTGCTGCCCCGCAGCAGACTACCAAGGCCTTCTTTTCGGGCGGAGTAGCCTTTTTCTTCCCAAAACTTCACCTGCCGGGTCCGGTGGTCCAAAATGACCGTCTGACAGATGGAAACAAAATATGTAATGGAGTATACCTTCTCCCGCACCTCCACGGCAATCTGCTTGTCGCCAATGTGTACGGAAATAGGAACGCCCTGAAAGGTTACATCCAGGTGCAGCCCCACGGATTCACCGCCCCGCAGATATTTGTACACAGGCTTGACGCCCGGCCCCTTGTATACGCCCACCGCCGCCAGAATGTCATTCGGCCGCAGGCGCGGATCCCGGATGCCAATCACCGCCAGGTCCTCCGGCGTCAGATTGCCGTCATCGGCGCCCATGGCGGTGGTGGCCAGAATCACCAGATCACCCGGCTCCAGCCGACCGGCTGAATGGGCGTACAGGCTGTGGTTGAACAGGCCAAAGCGTTCCTTGGCCTGCTGATTGATATGAGTTACAATCCCCTGTCGGTCCATGGTGAACATGGCGTGGGAGGATGAGTCCATGACATTTTGCAGTATATCCATCCTGCATACCTCTTTTCACCCATTTCTGCGGTGTTCGTTCCTCTCTGCCCTGCTGTATCCGCAGTTTACACAATAATTTTACACGATTACCGCAAAGTTTTCAATGGGTATAAAATCAAAGCCCGCCTGGGCGGGCCTTGATTTTATTGCTTTGGCTTACAGGTCACAGGCGCACAGATCCTCAAAGGTTTCCCGCCGAATGGCTATATAACTCTTGCCGCCGCTGAGCATTACAGTAGCGGGCCGCGGCAGGCGGTTATAGTTGGAGGCCATAGAGTAGTTGTACGCACCGGTGGTACACACTGCCACAGTGTCGCCGCGGCCCACGGAGGCAGGCAGCATCACATGCTCCTGGATAATATCACCGCTCTCGCAGCAGCGGCCCACCACAGAGGCCTCGAAGTCGCACTTCTCATTCATTTTATTAGCCAGCAGGCAGGTATAGTTGGCTTTATACAGCGCATAGCGTGGATTATCCGGCATGCCGCCGTCAATGGAGACATAGTTTTTATAGCCGGGGATCTTCTTCACCGTGCCACAGGTATACAGAGTCATGCCTGCCGCGCCCACAATGCTGCGGCCGGGCTCCATATGGATCTCAGGCATTTCAATGTTCAGCCGCTTGCAAGCCGTCTGGATGGCTGCCGCCACCTGACTCACCTTGGTGTCCACATCCAGGAAGGGATCACTCTCGACATAACGGACGCCATAGCCGCCGCCCAGATCCAGCTGCTGCGCCATATAGCCGTGCTTTTCCTTCATAGCGGCAATGAACTCCAGCATAATGACGGCCGCACGCTCAAAAATATCCTCACCGAATACCTGGGAACCCACATGACAGTGGAAGCCCATCAGCTCCACATGGGGCTGGGCCAAGGTAAACACGGTAATCTCCTCCGCTTGTCCGGTCTCCACGGCAGAGCCAAACTTACTATCCACCTTGCCGGTGGAAATGGCCTCATAGGTATGGGGATCAATGCCCGGGGTCAGGCGCAGCAGCACCTTCTGCTTGATGCCCCGGCGGCCGGCCTCGGCCTCAATAGCCTTGATTTCCTCCACATTGTCCGCTACAAAGTAGCCAATATGGTTATCCATACCGTACACGATATCCCCATCGGTCTTATTGTTGCTGTGGAAGTAGGCGTGGGACAGGTCGTAGCCCGCCTGCAGGGCGGTGTAGATCTCGCCTGAGGATACCACATCGATGCCCATGCCCTCCTCCTTCATGATCTCGTAGATGCGCTTGAAGGCGTTGGCCTTGCTGGCATACAGGGGGCGGCTGGAGGGGCCGAAATGCTTCTTGAAGGCATTCTGATACACGCGGCACTGATGGCGGATATAGTCTTCATCCAGCAGATACAGCGGTGTGCCGTACTGCTTAGCCAGGGCCACTGTGTCCTGGCCAGCAAAGTGGAGGTGGCCATTAGCTCCGATAGTAATATTCTCACAGATCATAGCGATATCCTTTCTTTTTCCCACTGATTCAATTCTTATGTATGTGTAAGGCTCACAGCGAGCCGGATATACAAATTTAAGGCTTTTGTTTGTATTTAAGGTGGATAATATCTTGTATGAATGTGTCAGTGAAATTGGGCGCAGGGGCTGCGGCTCAACCACACCACAGCCCCCTGCCCATTCTGCCGAGAGCAGAGGAGGTACTGAAATAGATTACTCAGCCTTCTCGGCGACAGCAGTTTCCTTCTTCTTGGCCAGAGCCTTTTCCAGCCAATCCTTGCCGTCCGCAAAGCGGGAGACGATGTAGGTCACCACATAGTCGCCGGCAGAATTGATCATGGTGGCGGGAGGATCGACCAGGTTGCCGATGGCCACCAGAATGGGGAATGCCAGTTCCATCTGATTGGGGAAGAAGATGGAGCAGATGATATACTCGCCGATGTAGCCACCGCCGGGCACGCCGGACATACCGACGGAGGACAGCACAGCCACCAGAACGATGGGAATCAGCTTGCCCCAGCTCATATCCTGACCGAATACGCCCCAAACAAAGGCGATCTTCAACACGCAGGAGAAGCAGGAGCCATCCATGTGCATGGTAGCGCCCAGAGGCACGACCATCTCAGCCACGTCCTTGCTGACGCCGGTATCCTCAGCCTCTTCCAGGTTGGTGGGGATGGTAGCGACAGAGGAGCAGGTACCCAAGGAGACCACAGCGGGCTTGGTGATGTGTTTGAACATGGTCTTCACGCCGTGCTTGCCGCCGCCGAACCAGGCGAACAGCGGGAACGCAGTAAAGATGTAGATAAAGCACAGGGGATAGTACACAGCCATGGCGCGGCCATAGGAGCCGGCGATCTGGGGACCATAGTCAGCGACCAAGCCGGCGAAGATGGCGAAGAAGGCCACGGGAGCGTAGTAGGTGATGATCTTGATGAACTTCATCATGACATCGGTCATGCTGCTGAGCCACTTGGCGACCAGGGTCTCAGAGCCGCCCGCCATGTTGGTGGCGAAGCCGAACAGCACGGAGAACACGATCAGGGGCAGCATGGCCTTGCGGCTCAGCAGACCCACGAAGTCGCTGGCGGTGAAGAAGTTGACGATCATGTCGGAGATGGATGCGTACTCGCCCATTTCCTCAGAGGGGATGTCGTTCCAGGGAACCAGTACCGGGGGGAAGATCTTCATCAGCGCGAACATGATGACAGCAGCGATGGCACCGGTGATGACGAAGGTCGCCACCGTGGTGCCCATGATCTTACCGGCACGCTTCATGCTCTTCATGTTGGCAATGGAGCCCGCGATGGACACGAACACCAGGGGAACCACCACGCAGAACATCATATTGATGAACACGGTGCCAAGGGGCTTTACGACAGGGGCCACACTGGGGGCCAGCCATCCCACCAGCGCGCCAATGATCATTGCGCCCAGCATGATGCCAAGGAAAATATAATTCTTGACGACAGCTTTCTTTTCCATAAGTTTTTACTCCTCCTAACTGATTTTGGTTGATTTGACTGCTCTCTATGTAAAGCATATGCTTACATACCTTAGTTAAATAGTTGTAATTAGTGTCAGATGGTCAGGGCCTCGTCGGTAATCTCACCCTTGCAGACGATGTTAGTGGGGCCGGTGAGAAATAGATCGGTGACATGTCCGTTTCTGTCCCGCTCTACATCAATATACAGGGTACCGCCGGTCATATCCACCCGGACGTTTTTCCCGGAGACCTTGCCCAGCAGCGTCAACACAGTTACCACAGAGCCGGTACCGGTGCCGCAGGCATAGGTGAAGTCCTCCACCCCCCGCTCATAGGTGCGCTCATATACATGGTCCGGGCCGATGATCTCGTAAAAGTTCACGTTAGCGCCCTTTGGGAAATCCTTATAGAACCGCAGCTTACGACCCAACCGGAACAGTGTCTGCGTGTCGAAATTCTTCAGGTCCTTCATGGGCACTGCCGCATGCGGGATGCCGGGGTCTCCCAGCTCCACATAGGCGCAATCATAGGTCGCGCCGTCCACCTCCGCCTTGCCATCCAGGCGCATGTTGCAGGGATCGTTGAGCCGCACACGGTACAGCCGACGATCCACCCGCCAACCAGTGACCAGGCCCGCCGTGGTCTCCACCTTCTGCACCTCGCCGGCCAATCCGTTTTCATAGCCATACCGGCAGATGCAGCGGGCACCGTTGCCGCACATCTCCCCCATGGAGCCATCGGAATTGAAAAACAGCATCTTGTAGTCGCCGCCGTAGGTGGGCTTTTTCACCACCATGAATCCGTCGGCACCGATGGACATATGCCGCTCACAGACAGTGCGGATGATCTCCGGCCACTTCTCATCGGGTATAGCATCCTGTCGGTCATCCACCACAATAAAGTCGTTGCCGGCACCGTTCATTTTCCAAAACTCCATGGCGTAACGCCCTCCTTTTTGCTTGTAATTGCATTGTACATGTCCTCTATAAGCTTGTCAAATTTTTGTCATAGTCCTATTATTCGGATGCGCAGTCCTAAAATTAGGACTATCGCGCATATTTTATGGCACTTTCCTACCAAGAGATAGGCTATACACAGTGGCCGACATATGCAGACCCCCGGCTTCCGCGTAAAGCAGATCCCGGGGGCCGCCATCCTATAATTCTCTTTTCCCTTCTGCTGGCGTATTCCGTTTTATCGGGCCCTTCCCTCCTGCCTCAGGATCCTCCTGTAAAGCCATAGAGCTGCCAACATTGAGATGCAATCCACAATGGGCTGCACCATGGTACAGCCGTACATGGGGAGTAATCCATTCAGCAGAAACAGCAGCGGGATATCCAGTACGCCCTTGCGCAGCACGGAGCAAATCAGGGATTCCTTCACTCGTCCCATAGCCTGAAACTGGGTGATCATGGGGTAGCACACGGCCATCATCGGCATAGCCAGCACCATGATTCGCAGAAAGGACGCTCCGTAGGCAACGGTGGCTGGTGTGTCAATAAATAGTCCCACCAGCATCGGCGCCAGCAGCTCATAAGTCAGCACACACACCAGCGAAAATACAACCGATACGCCGCAGCCCAGCTTAAATACCTGATGGCGCCGCTCCTGGTTGCCGGCAGCGTAGTTATAGGCCAGCAGCGGCAGTATGCCGCCGGAAACGCCTATGGAAAAATACAGGGGCAGCATGTCCAGCTTTTTGACGATACCCAGCGCAGCCACTGCATCGGTGTCGTAGGCGGACATGAACTTCATCAGTGCCCCTACTGCCACCATGGTCAGCAAATACTGGGCACAGGAGGGAAAGCCGATTTTCACTATGCTGCCCATGTGCTTAGCGGTATACCGCATGCTGCCGGGCCGCAGCGATACCACAGAGCTGCGGCGCCTGTTAAAAATGCAGAAGAGCAGAAACAACGTACCAATGCCATTGGAGATGGCTGTAGCCAGTCCCGCTCCCCGGGCTCCCAATCCCAAAAACTGCGGCAGCACGAATAGCGGATCCAGGGCAATGTTGATAAGGCCGCCCAGAGATACGCCCGCCGATGCTATCCCCGCACTGCCCTCTGCGCGCAGGAGGTTTGCAAGCAAAATGTTGATGATGGCGCAGGGACCGCCCCAAATAACTACCCATTTGGCATAGTGGAACGCCAACGCATACGTCTCCGACGTAGCTCCGCACAGATGCAGCAATGGTGATGCAAGCCAAGCAAAGGCAACGGAAAACAGCACCGCCGCAAGCAGACACCACCAAAAGGAGATGGCCGCAATGCATCGGGCATCCGTGTCTTCATGCCGTCCCAAGGCCCGGGCCATGCAGCTGGCCCCACCTACGGCAAACAGATTGGCAATGGCCGTCATCAGTACAGTAATGGTGTACGCCACCGATACCGCCGCCGTCTGCAGCGGGTCGTTCAGTAATCCTACAAAATAGGTGTCCGCCAGATTGTAGGCCAACAACACCATCTGACTGGCGATAGCGGGTAAAATCTGCCGCCGCACCGCCTGGGACGCGGGCATTTGCTCAAATAGATAAGTTTTATCGGTTGAACGATCCATATCGTGCCTCCCGCATATTATTCGGAATCATTTTACACCGGATAAAAACAGATAGCAAGCAAAGAAGCTGTCGTATGAATCGTATTCTTCAAGTATTCCTCTAATCCCGCCCCTCCCACCTATTCATTTGCACATTGAGCTGTCCCCTTGCTTCAAATGAATCTGCGCAGGGCATTTACACGGTTATTGGGATTCTGTCCCCATGATCTCAAAAAGCTTCCCCGCTTTTCTGTGCCGGACAACGATTTTCGTTGTGTTTTTCTCCTCAGTATGCTACCATAAAAGAAACAAAGCAGCAGCGGCACAGTAAGCCGCATGAAAGGAGTTCCCATGAAGAAACCACCCAAACCTAAAGATACGGTCCGCCGGCTCAAGGCCACAATCCGCCAGCAGCCGGCTGTTTTTGCCGTTTATGTAGTTCTGCGGCTGATTGTGGTGGCAGAGCTGGTTCTGTCCATCCTCCGGGGCGAATACGAGAGCGCCTTCATCTGCCTGCTGGTACTGATTTTGTTTATTTTACCTTTTTTCATCCAGCAAAACTTCGGTATCCAACTGCCGACCACCCTGGAAATCATCATACTTCTGTTCATATTTGCGGCAGAAATACTGGGCGAGCTGGAGGGTTATTTCATCACCTACCCCAACTGGGACACCATGCTCCACACCACTACAGGCTTTCTCTGCGCAGCCACCGGCTTTGCCCTCATTGATATTCTCAACCGAAACAGCCGCATCAAGTTTCAGCTCTCCCCCATATATGTGGCTTTGGCTGCTTTCTGCTTTTCCATGACCGTGGGTGTGCTGTGGGAATTTTTCGAGTTTGGTATGGATCGGCTCTTCCATCTGGATATGCAAAAGGACACGGTGGTTCAGAGCATCACCTCCGTGATGCTGGATCCCACTAACAGCAATACCCCCGTTACGATAGACGGTATCCACTCTGTGGCAGTCAACGGCAACGACCTGGGCTTTGACGGCTATTTGGATATCGGCCTGTATGATACCATGGAGGATCTGTTCGTCAACTTTATTGGCGCCGTGACCTTCAGCGTTATTGGGTATTTCTATATCAAGCACCGGGGCAAGGGAAAGCTGGCCCGGGCTTTCATCCCGACCCTCAGCGAGCAGGAGGAGCAAGACCCCGCCGCGCCGGACTCTTCCCGGGAAAACTCTAAATAACACACCGCGGCCCACCACTATTCCGCCCTCCCCTGCATCTGTTTTTACAGTTGTGCTAGTCTGCTGTTGTCCAACGGCTTTTCCCTAAAGGTCGTGCAGAGGTGGCTGGGCCATTCCGACATAAAAATGCTAACTTCTACGGCCATTTAGATGCAGCTCGGAAGCAATCTATAGCGGACAAAATGAGCAGGCTGTTTTCCACCGCTGCGAATGAATGATGGTGTTAGAAAACTGTTAGAAATCAGACGATTTTCTGGTCCGCAATAGAAAAAGAAAAAGTCCCGAAACCCTTGTAGTTTCAGGACTTTTTTGGTCCGAGTGTCGAGATTCGAACTCGAGGCCTCTTGAACCCCATTCAAGCGCGATACCAAACTTCGCCACACCCGGATATTTTATTTTTTGCGTCTTCGGAATCGAATCAGCTTATTTATAATACCACCGGGCGCGGCAAATGTCAACATATTTTTTCCGAAAAAACCATCTTTTCTTCTTTTGTTTTTATTGACAAAGCTTTCCCCCTATGGTAAAATAATTCT